>Ga0265339_10000043_pt1 | contig 118741 bp, 105 predicted proteins | sample 4CB219metaG_FD_202085 | JGI IMG/M metagenome (GOLD analysis project Ga0265339, IMG submission 202085) | Rhizosphere microbial communities from Carex aquatilis grown in University of Washington, Seatle, WA, United States - 4-CB2-19 metaG | ecosystem: Host-associated > Plants > Roots >...
ATCAGCATGCCTCCGCTCGCGACGTTTCCCTTGCTGGCGAGGCCCAGTCAGATCTACAAACACACCAACGCGGACTCTCTCTTAGCTCGGGCCAGTTTTGGTCCTACAAACGGGGTCCACTTCAAGGTCCGTGACCTGCGTTTCGCTACAGTACAGTTCTTGGAGGCCAGAGAGATGCGCCAGCGGCGAGAGATCGCCTACCCTGGTGGAGGAGCAGTTGATGCTTTGAAGTTGGAACAGCTTGGCCAAGGGGGCGAGATCTGTCCCTCGCATCTTGCTGCAGTCCAGGGATTGCAAGCTGGAGAGCTGGGCCAGTGGCGAGAGATCTACGACCTGCTGTCCACCGCACCGAAGATGCTGAAGTTTGCGTAGTTGGGATATCGGTGACAAGTCAGTGACCTGTGTATCGCCACAGTCGAAGTCTTGAAGCTCCGAGAGCGGGGCCACTGGCGAGAGATCGCTAACCTTGCTGCCCCAACAATGGAACCGTTTAAGTCTCGATAAATGTGATATTGGTCCGAGGTCCGTGACCTCCAGCAGGATGCAGCCGAGGGTGTGGAGTTCGGAGAGGTGCAACAGCGGAGAGAGATCGGTGACACGTGTAGCCCCGCAATCGAGCCACTCAAGTCTAGAGAGACTCGCCAACGGAGAGAGAGCTGAAATCTGCGTGTGTCTGCAGTCGAGGTATTCAAGATTCGAGAGTTCAGCGATCCGCGAAAGACTGGTGATGAGATTGAGCCTCATTCCCCTGCTGTCTTTCGATTGGTGGCAGCCAATTTTGAGCACCTTTAGGTGCGCAAGATCGAATGTTTCATCAGGTAGGTCGGTGAGTCCAAGACCACTGAGGTCGAGCATGCAAGTCTTGAGCTCTCTCTCCTCGGAGATGCGCCGTCGAGCTTCTTCGATACCGTACTTGATTGCCATTCGCGCTCCTTCGCATCGTCAGGGTATCACGGCCTGGTGTCCCCTGGACGGGTTCGAAGCCGGCGCGCTCGCCGCGCTCAAGGTCGAGGACTTGGCGGTGAACCTATGGGTGTCTACGCCGAAACCTCATCCAGATGAGTACCCCCAGCCAGCCGATGACCAACACCAACACCCACGTGACAGTAATGCCAACTGCTGGAATCATCACGGAGTCGCCGTCGGTCGACGTGCGAGCTCCTGATGCGTATTCGGATTCCACCATTTTCATCAAGAGCATCAAGGCAAGGTAAAACGTCAGGGGAATCGAGGCCAGCGTTGCGACGGCCGCGAGAATGTATTTTACCCATCGACGCATACTGTGTTCGAGTTGCCTAGGGGCGAAATCCACAGGCGATAAGCGATAGTACCACTGGAAGGGCTGCGACGGCGTTCGGTCATCGACGCTCTGGCGCATTCCCTCGCTGGCAAGATATGATTCACGCCGCCCCATGGAATCGCTGAAATTGACGTTCACGATGTCGCTTGAGGACTGGCTGGCATTCCAGAATCACTACATGAAGACCTCGGCTCGCTATCGCGACGGCATTTTCCTGTGGCAGTGGTTCTTCGCGATTCTCTTCGGCTCCATCGTGGCCTACGTCTTTTCTGACGTCTCGCCGGAGGTCGGGCTTGGGGCGCCCGCGACGGCTCAATGCCTGCGCCACCCTCCCGGTAGGAAGACCCAGAATCCTTCTCTGATCTCCCAGCGATCAGGGACCCAGATGGTATTTCTCTCCGGGGCGAGCTGCCAGATGCCCGGGACCCAGACAAAGGTCCGACCGTCCCATTGCCAGTAGCCAGGAATCCGGACCAGCTGGCGCGAGCGCGTGGGCGGTGGCGGTGCGGGCTCGGCGCGCGGCGCCGGCGGCGCAGAGGGCGCATGAATCGTTTGATCGGTCGCTACGTCTTCGGGAGGAACCCGCCAGCGTCCCGCGAGCCAAAGCCACTCGGCTTCGTCCGTGACCCATGTCCAGTAGCCGGCAATCCATTCGGCGTGCGCGCTGGGGCGGGGTGGGGGCGATTCTGGTCGGGCCGGAGGCGGCGCCGTCGGCTCGATGGCCCACTTGGGCGTGGGAGCCGTCCGGATGAATGACCTTCGAGCTCCACGAGCGCCCACGAATCTGTTGTACAGTCGCGGGCCGGTGACTCGATGACCCCTCGCTTGCACCTCGCTTTCGTTGCATGGATCACGCTCGTCTTCGGCTTCGGGCTCGCCTCGGCGCGCGCCGCGGAGGATGCGTCGCCTATCCTCGCGCCTTCGCCGATTGAGGCCCCACCCGAGGAGCCGGCAAATCCGCCGCCAGCTCCGATTCCCCCGCGTCCTGTTGGTCCGGTCCCTGTTCTGCCACCCGTCGCGGTGCCGCGGGCGTCGCAGCCCTCGGCGCTCGATCGGTGGCCCATCGAGTACGTGCTCCGCCCGCAGACCTTGCCCGAAGGCATGTCCGAGCTGGGGGTGCGCTCCAGTGCGTTTCGGCCGCAGTCCGGTCCCCTGACCACGGCGGCGGGCGTGCCCTACACGTTCAATGCCTACTTCGCGCTCGGCGCGTGGCTGCGCCTGGGCGTGACGGAACGATTCGATTTGGAATTCTCGGCGCCGCGCATTCTGTGCCTGGAAGAGGCCGCTCCGAGCGGCTGCAGCGACATCAATCGCTACAACGGAACAGGTGTCACCGCAACCTATGGCGTCCTTCGCTCGCGCACCTTGCAGCTCAAGCTGTTCGGGAATGTCTCGATCGCCCGAAGCGCGAGGCCGCTCACCTGGGCATGGGAGCTCGGCGCGCGCACCAAGATCCTGTTCGGACAAAGCGTGGCTCTCGAAATGGGCATCGACTTCAATCGGCGGATCGATCCGGGGGCGTCCCAGACCGACATTTCGGCGCGCGGCTCGTTCGTGGTCGAGCTGAATGTGCAGGCCACGCACCATCTGAATCTTTTTGCCGACTTCAATCCGTACGCACCGGTCGATCGCTTGGGTGAACCCGCGCTGGAGCCGTTCGGCGGCGCCTCGTGGACGTTCGACAGCCAATCCGAAATCGTGGCATCGGCCGGGGCCTACAACGTCCTGTCCCGACGAAGCTGGGACAACAACGTTCCCGAGACTTTCTATGTGCTCTCACTGGTGTTCTGGTTTTAAGCTGGCGGTCAGCGTGCTTCATGGCTGTCAAATCAATCGTTTTCTTATCGCTTCTGCTCACCGCGGCCGCGTCTGCGGCGTTGGACGGACTTCGGCTGTGACGCTGCCGAACATAGCGTTGTACTTGATTTTCCGCCTCCCGGCCTGCAGGTGAACGCCAACCCGTTCGCCGGAAGTGTTCTCTGTCGAATATGGCACCGTTCTATGTGAAGGTTACGATCATGAAGATCGTCGCTTTCGTCACCGCGCTCGTCTTTCTGGCGGGCGGATGCGCCTCGACTTATCGTCCACAGGAACCCGGCCGAGTTAGCTTCGTGTTGGACGGGCCAGGTTTCTCTCTATACAAGGACGGCGTCAAATACGGCGCCGGAGGGTTGTCCAGTGCGCCCGTTCAGGCCGTTGCTGGAAATCCGACGGCCGAAGAGCATGCACGGAAATTCGTGAGCCGTTCGCGCCTATTTTGGTCCTTATACGCGCTGGGAGTCGGTTGCTTGATTACGAGTGTGGCAGTCTATCCAGGGGATCGCGGTCACGAAAATCGACGGGAGCTCGGCGCTGGCTTTGGCTTCGCTGGCCTCGGGCTCCTCACTACGAGCCTGGTGGCCGCGTTCACGGCACCAGGTCACCTTTACGACGCTGTGAATATCTACAACGACGGCCTTGCAGCCAATAGAAAGCCCTAAATGCCTCGCGCCGCCGAGTCGACATGGAAGATCATCGATGAGTGGGTGGGGACGCGTTAGTCTCGAAGGTGCCCCGCCACAGCCAGGTCATAGTCGGGCCGCGTGCCGTTTTGCGGGAGATCTGAGCGGATTGGGTTCAATGAGGCGAGAGCGCGTTGAGCCTTCAGTTGGCGAAAGTGACCCGCTGTCGTTTGTGGCTTCCCTGTTCCACGAGGTCGAGGACCGCAACCGCGAAGTCCTCCATGGAGATCCGGCTTTGGCCTTCGGCATCTACCAGCAACAGGTCATCGCCGGATTGGTAATTACCGGTGCGAGCGCCGGGCGCGATCATTGCCGCGGGGCTGACGTAGGTCCAGTCCAGGTCCGAGACGGCTCGCCAAAGCGCCAGCGCATCCCGATGAGCGAGCGCCACCGGCCGCCACGCGGGCGGAAAGTCGGGCGTGTCCACCAACTGCAGGTCAGGGGCCACCAGCAGGCTGCCGGCGCCGCCGATGACCACGATACGCTTCACCTCCGCCGCGCGCGCTGCCGCCGGAAGTGAGCGCGCCGCATCTGCCGGCAAGCTCGGGGCCGTACCGTGGGCAGGCCCGACAGCGCCGACTACGACGTCGTGGCCAGCGATGGCCTCGGCAAGGGAAGCCGCGTCGGTCACGTCGGCAGCGGCAACTCTGAAACGCTCAACCGGCGGGTTTGCGGCGGCTGGGTTGCGCGCAATCCCCGTGACCGCGTGGCCCCTGTGCAAGGCCTCCGCGACGATACGTTTGCCAATATTGCCCCAGGCACCCAAGACAGCGATCTTCATGAGTGGTTGGATTCTGTCGTTTGCGGTGGGATTCAGATCCGCACAATGGTTCGCCTCGTGTGCCCAGAAATGGCGGGCACTGATGCGACGCAACTGGACAGGCAAAGTTCCGCGATCGATGGGCACTCGAACCTGGTGGACCGATCAAGTGATCGGTCGCACGTCGACTCTCCCGCTTTCCCAACAACTGGCGACCTCCACCTGTAAGCTAGTGGCATGACACCATCGACGGCACAACTTGATGGCCCGGCTTCTCGACCCCTTCGGGCCTTGCTCTGCATGAGCTTGCTATGCGCATGTCGTACTCAGGCAATCGACGAGGGACCCTTGGACCCAAGCGGCGGCACTGGTGTTGGTGGCGGTGCCGGCGGTAGCGGTGCCGGCGGCGGTCGTGCCGTCGGCGGCGATATCGCCGGTGGCGACGGTGTTGGTGGTGCGACTGTCGGCGGCAGCGGCGCTGGTGGCGACCCGAACTTGGGAAGTCAGGGGCCGTCGTCTGCACAGGTACTCGCGACGACGAACGCTCCCTGGGGCCTTGCGGTGGACGCCACGACTGTCTACGTGGCCGGACAAGGCGTCACAGGGTCGCGACCGCTTGTCTCGGTGCCGATCGCTGGTGGCTCGCCTTCTCCGCTAACTGCTACCAGCTGCTTCACGGTCGCCATCGACGAGACGCGCGTCTACTGGAGCGATGGAACGTCCATTCTCTCTTGCGCCAAGCGGAATTGTGCCGACAGTACGACGACGCTTGGTCGTACATCCGTCGGCGAGACGCACGGAATTGCCGTGGACGCCACCAGCGTCTACTGGGCTACGACCTCCGGAGGCAAGATTATGAAGGTCGGCAAGAACGGTGGCACCGCCTTCACGCTCGCGTCGGGCAGCTATCCGTATCAGGTCGCTGTCGATGAAACCGCCGTCTACTGGACCGATCAGGAGCCAGGGACGATCATGAAGGTGCCGACTTCAGGAGGCGTTCCAGTACAACTCGCGACCGGCCAGGGTCCGATGGGGATCGCCGTCGATGGGCAGAATGTCTACTTCACAACCGGTGACGGCAAGATGGTGCAGGTGCCCAAGGATGGCGGCACCGCACGCACGCTCTCGGATGCTCTCGGCAACGAGCCCTGGGGCATCACCACCGACGGCGCGAACGTGTACGGGGCCAGCATGGGCAATGGAACGATCGTCAAGGTGCCGGTCGGCGGTGGTGCGCTGACGGTGCTCGCGGCGGGGCAGCGTGCCCCCGCGGGCATCGCCGTGGATGCTACCTACGTGTACTGGACCGACGTGGACGCTGGGACGGTCATGCGGGCGGCGAAGTAAGGAGAGCCCGGAGCGCTCGACTCGGCCAGCCCCACCATGTAGCGATCATGCTGTGCGATGGACCGCCCAACAAGCCGTTGGAGCAGGCAATGAGTTCATGCGCTATACCCAAGAACCCATGGCTTGCCGTACAGACTCGCTGACTACACTCGACGACTGGAAGATCGTCGCCGCTTTGCTGTTTGCCGCCGGAGGGTGCTCCTCGTCGACCACCAGCGGCCCGGATGCGGGTAGTTCGGACGTGGACGGTCCGACTTTAGTCGCCGCGGATTCGGGGGCTCTGGATACGGGGACATCCTCCGTAGCGCTCTCAGTCGGCGCGGCTACCAGCTTGGTCTACCCGAGCGGTCTCGGGACCTTGCCCGACGAGCACACTTCCTTTCTGCGCACCGGTTCGGGTGCGACCGACTATCTTGTATTTACCGCAAGCCGCACGCCGTCTTCAGGAGCAGGTGTCACCGGCGCCTTGGTGCTACAGACGACTGACCTCGTTAATTTCACGCTGGCGAGCGGATTCGGCGTCGCTTCACTGGGGGGACTGGTGCTGGATGCGCCCAGCCCGTTTACTGACTGCAGCTTCACCGGTCCGAGCAGCTTCGATCAGAACTATGCGGCGCCAGGGTCGGTGGTGCGCGATCCCACCCTGCCGGCCGGGAACCTCATCATGTTGTACGAGGCCGAGCAACACTGCTTCGGTGGAAAGTACGATTTCAATTTCTTCGCTTCCGTGGGGCTGGCGCGTTCGTCGGACGGGGGCAAGACCTGGCCTTTGCCGGGCGCGGCGGAGCGCTACGCGGTTCTGCAGGTTCCTGGGGCCAAGCCTGCCGCGACGCCGGCGCCGGCCGAAGGCGACGCCATTCCCTCGGCCTTCGTCGACGATGTGGCGGCGGGAAACATGCTCTACGTCGTGTACCAAAATACGGGAGCCGCCGCGATTGCGCCCGATGGCTATCTCCGCGTCGCGCGCGCGCCGCTCGGGCAGTCCGGCAACCTCGCGTTCACCAAGTGGTACCAGGGCAGTTGGAGCCAGCCGGGAATTGGCGGGCTCGACAGTCCCATTACTGCGGCCCGCGGGTGCGGTGGATCCGGGTACCAGGCCGGCGGGCAAATCTCCTATGTCGAGCCGTTGCAGCGCTACATGCTGACTTTCGTGTGCGTGAAACTGCAAATGACCTCGTCGGGGCAGTACGCCCCCTACGAGGCCGGCTGGTATTTCTCTACCGCGACCAGCCTGGAGACGCAGGACTGGTCGTCGCCGGTGCCGATGGCCGGTAGCACCGGGCCGGTCGCTGCGGCACCCACCACGGACTGTCCGAACGGCGCCGATTTCGACGGATGGTATCCGTCGTTCGTCACGCCGGGCAGGGAACCGGGCCACCTCGGCCGCAACGGATTCGTCTTCTTTCTGAATGGCTGCGACGGCGGTTCGAGCGGACGGGTCTTCTCATCGAGGCCGTTTACCTTCGAGTGACCAATGAGAAAGCTCAAGATCATCGAACACATCTCGCTGGACGGCGTGATCCAGAATTCCGCCGATGACGATGATTTCCCCTACGCCGAGTGGACCGCGCCCTATCGGACTCCCGCCGGCCGAGCTGCAATGCTCGCGGCGTATGGCAAAGGCTTCGATCTGCTGCTTGGCCGTCGCACCTACGATATCTGGTCGGATTATTGGCCAAAGGCGCCAAGCAGCCCGATGGCGGACGCCCTCAATGCGGCGACGAAATATGTCGCGACCCACTGTCCGGAGAGTCTTGAATGGGGCCCGTTCGAGGCTCTTGGACCGGACCTCGTCGAGGGCATCCGTCGCATCAAGGCGCAGGACGGCCCGGACCTTATCCTCTCGGGTAGCTCCACGCTGACCTCGACGCTGCTCGAACGCGGGCTAGCGGATGAGGTTCTGCTGGCCGTCTATCCAGTCCTCTTGGGCACGGGAAAGCGCTTCTTTGCGGAGGGAGCCCCGCCGCGCTCCTTCGAGCTTCTCAGTACGAATGCATTTCCGTCCGGCATCATCTTCAGTACGTACAAGGTTGTCGGCCTTTGAAGAATCCGGCTATCGTCAGCACTTTGCCGCTGTGCTTGCGTCGCATGCGTGCGTCGGCCGCCTTTACGGAAAGAGGCAGAAGACTCGGATCGGCGGCGATCCGCTGCGCGACGATGCTGGTCGGCTCTCCGACGAGCGCGGCGAAGGCGTCCAATTGCGCGGGATCGAGCGTTGCACGCGTGTTTACAGTGTCGGCGCGAGTAAAGGATGGCAAAGCTGCAGCGAGAAAGAGCGGGGCGCCGAAGACAGAGAGAGGGGATCGACGATGAATCATGGCAGCCTCATCGGTTTGTTGTTGGCAGTGGGAGCTTTGCCTTCGCGAAACCCTCGCAGGACTTGTACCGAAGCCCAACGCGGAGTCGAGAGCATCTTCGCCCGGCCCGCCTGTACTTCCTAGGCGCCTTTCGCTATTCATAAGAAGATGAGGCAGATGAGGCTTATCGAGTCGGGGATAGCGACAGTGCTGGTCTTGGCGCTGACTGCATGCGGAAACGGGGCCGGGGCGACGAGCCCAGCCTTGGGCGGCGTCTCCGGTTCGGGCGGCATGCTCATTTCGGACGGCGGTTCACCAGCCGGTAGCGCCGGTGGAAGCTCGTCGGGCGGAGGTATCTCTGGCGGCAGTACATCTGGCGGGAGCTCAGGCTCGGGGGGCGCAACCGTCTCACCGCCCCACACGGTAGGCGCGTGCGATAAGCTCGGGAGTCCTGGCGTATTGGAGAACATCACGCCGACGGCGCTGCACTTCGAGAACTGGTGCAACCCGGGGTCGGATGCGTGCAAGGCCCCGGGCGCCATTTCGACGTACGGCGCGCACGGGTTGGCGGCGGATCCGAACAACGCAGGCACGCTCTACTTGGGCACCGACGCCCTGGGATTTTGGAAGACGACTGACTGTGGCTCGACTTGGGTGAAGATCGACACCGGTGCTCATCAGAAGGAAATCGACAGCGGCCGCAATTGGACGATTGTGATCGATCCGACTGATTCGCAGGTCATCTACACGACGCCAGGCTACGGCGCGGAGGGCCTGTACAAATCCGTCAATGGCGGTGTGGATTGGCAGCAGATGTTCACCGCAGATATCCTGCCCTCGCTACCCTACGGCGGTTTCATCGAGACAATCTCGATGGATCCGACAAACGACAAGCATTTGGTGGTGAGCTTTCACATCGATTGCAAGAATGGGCCGGGCGGAGCGGATTGGGCGTGTTTTGCGGAAACTCCCGATGCAGGCGCAACGTGGAAGTTGATCCCGGCCGCCCAACATTGGAGTGAGGGCGACGGGCAAACGCTCATGGACGCCCAGACGTGGTTCTTCAGCAATGGTGCCGACGGCATTTGGCGCACTACGACCGCTGGCGCCAAGTGGGACAAAGTCTATACCGGCAAAGCCAGCGGACACGTTTTCACCGGAGCAGACGGGAAGTTCTACGTCGCCGGTCAGCCGATGGTCCAAAGTGCCGACGGTCTGACCTGGGGGCCGTTGCCGGGCTCGCCAGACGGCTCCTCGGTCAATGGCTCGAATCCGATCGCGAGCGACGGAAAGACGCTGTTCTCGTCCGGTGGCCAATACGGTGGCAGTCAACCGGCAAGCGGCTGGTACGCCTCGGCTCCGCTCAGCGACCCGACCAAGTGGACGCCGCTCTTCAAGCCGGTCACGATGAGCAACGGCGGCTCTTCTCTCGTTTACGATCCGGACCACAAGGTGCTGTACTCGGCGAACTTGACCGCCGGACTGTGGCGCGGGCGCATTGAATAGGCCGAGCGTTGCGTTCACCCGGTCCTCGGGCGTCGGACTGAGCTATCAGTTGGTCGCCGGGACGAGGCGGGCCGCCAAGCCGTCGTTGCCCCGAAGAGAAGGCGTCAAGGAATCAGTCGCAGTCACGGTGCAGGTCGTGGCGTCGTCGAAGGTGCGATCCGTGCTGCCATCCGGAAGCTGCCGCGGTCCCGCAACGAAGGTGGCATCCGGGTCGCTTGCTCTCTGTTGGCCTCGTGGTGCTCTTCGGTAGTGGCAGGTTTCTGGATTGTCTATCGAAAGCTGGGCGTGAAGACGGGCACGGCGCTACGCTTACGGCATGCGACCGCTTCGGTATTCCATCAACGTCACCTTGGACGGGTGCTGCGATCATCGCGTGATGATCGCGGACGAAGACTTGCATCGTCACGCGACGGAGAACCTCGCCCGGGCCGATGCTCTTCTCTTTGGCCGAGTGATCTACGAAATGATGGAAGCGGCCTGGCGCCCATCGAAGCGGACGGGGGCGATGCCTGCCTGGATGGAGCCGTTCGGCCGGACGATCGACGCGGCAAAGAAGTACGTCGTGTCGAGCACCCTTGAAGGGGTGGATTGGAACGCGGAGCTCGTGCGCGGGGATCTGGGGACGGCCGTTCAGCAGCTCAAACGGAAGGCGGGGAAGGGACTGCTCGCGGGAGGCGTGAAGCTTCCGCTGGCGTTGGCGGAGCTGGGACTCATCGATGAGTACGAGTTCGTGGTGCACCCCAGGCTCGCGGGTCATGGGCCGACGCTCTTCGCGGGACTATCGAAGTGTGTCGACTTGAAGCTCGTGAGCCGGCTGGAGTTCGCCTCGGGAGCGGTGGCAATGCGGTATGAGCCGAGAGGGTAGGCAGATCATGGATGTCGACGCCATCGCCGCAGAGCTTCGAGCCGGCGGTTTCGTGGCCGTGGAGAATTCGCTTTCGCCCGCGGTGCGCGCTTGTCTCGACGATGTCTGCCTCGAAAGCGCGGCCTTCGCGCCGGCGGGCGTGGGCAGGGGAGGTCAGCGAACGCACGACACCGATATTCGGGGCGACGTCATTCGCTGGCTCGATGACACGAAGGCCGCCGACCGTTCTTTTCTGACAGTGATGGAAGAGCTTCGTCTCGGCCTCAACGAAAGGCTTTTTCTGGGGCTATTACATTACGAGTGTCACTATTCGGTTTACGAAGTCGGCGCCCATTACGACAAGCATCTGGACACGCTGAGCGGCCCGAGGAACCGTGTGTTGTCGACGGTCGTCTACCTCCACGACGAGTGGACCCCGGCCGATGGCGGCGAGCTCCTCTTGTACCGGGCCGGCAGCCCGAGCGCCATCGCCAGCATTCTGCCCAAGCCCGGCTTGATGGTTCTTTTTCTAAGCGAGGAATTTCCGCACGAGGTGCGCGCGGCCAAGAAAACCCGTCACAGTATCGCGGGCTGGTTCCGCGGTCGGGTCCCAAGTCGGGAGTAGGGCGTCCCACAGCGCCCCACGGGGCGCGAACGCGCCGATCGACGTTGCGGCTCACGTCATGGGGCCGGGGTCTCCGATTCGAGCCAGAAGCTCCAATTCCAGCAAGTCCCAAGTAAAATAGCGCTTGAAGCGACTACCTGCGTGCTACCCTCCGCGAATGATCCTAGGTAGTACGACAATTCGGTATTTCTTTTCCTGCAGCCTCGTCGTCATCACAGCTTCCTGGCTTATCGGATGTTCTTCTTCGAACGAGAATGGCTTTCCGTGCGCCTTGAAGGACCCTCGCTGTCCGCAAAACTACGCGTGCATCGACAATGTTTGCTGGCGCGACGGCACTGCGCCCAAGGATGGTTCCGTGCTCAACCTGGATGGAGCAGGCACGCCGACCGACGGTGGCGGCTTCGATCTGCCTGGCGAGGGCTCGCCCATCGATGAGCAGGGACCGGCTGGCCTCGATTCCGCTCTCGAGATCGCCTACGACAGCCAGCCCCTCGATCTGGCGACATCGCCAGATGTCTTCATGGAGGGCGCTGATGCGGCGATCGATGGGGCCAGCGACGCAGCCCTGTCCTCCCCCGATATGCGAGAAGTTCTGCCTTCCGGCGATGCCACCGACGTGCCGTTCTTGCCCGACACGGCCATTGACAGCGTTGCAACCTCCTGCGCGATTGGCGGCTCGACCTATGCGAGCGGCAGGGCCAATCCGACCAACATTTGCCAGTTCTGCGACCCATCCGTGTCGGCAATAGCGTGGTCTAGCCAGGGCGAAGGCTTGCCCTGCGGAGCGGGCGCTGGACAATACTGTCACTCGGGCACCTGCACGAATGGATGCTTCATCAGTGGAACGTTCTACGCATCGGGCTCGACGGATCCCAGCAATGCCTGCCAGAGCTGCCAAGTGGCCGCTCCAACCGTGTGGTCGAAGCTTTCAGACGGACAGACCTGCGGCGGCGTGAAGATTTGCACCGCTGGCAGCTGTCGCGATGGGTGCTGGATCGCGGCCGCGTTCATTGCCAGCGGCACGAGCAACCCGAGCAACTCTTGCCAGATCTGCACACCAAGCAAGTCGACCACCAGCTGGTCGAACAACGATGCCGCGACCGCAGTCTCGTGTGGAACCTGCGGTGGCACCGCAAGTTGTGTCGGCGGCAGCCTCGGTCCTTGCAGCGCGAGCGCCATGACCTACTATCCTGACGGCGATGGCGACGGCTATGGCACCGCCACCGGCGCGATCTCTGCTTGCAGCAGGCCGACTGGCTACTCTACCAACAGCGGCGACTGTTGCGACTCGGACGCCAACGCGCATCCGGGCCAAACCGCAACGTTCAGCACGGCCAATGCCTGCGGCAACTTCGACTACAACTGCGATGGCAGCGAGACGCCGAAGTCGAATGGGCCTGCATCGTGTGGGCCCTCCACTTGCGTCCTCGGCACGGATGGCAGCTCTTGTACGCAGACTGGCTGCGCTGGCTGCAGCGATTCTTGCCAAACTTACACTGTCGCGGCATGCGGTCAGCGGTTCGCAACGTCGGTGAGCCCCTGCACGTTGAACAGCTCCGGGCATGTTTGTACAACGGTGAGCGTTGGCCCGATGCCCGGTGGAATGCAGGAGTGCAACTAAGAGGGGACGCCCGGCCCAGCGATGGGGATCGGGCGCTTGGTCGGACTGACCCTGCTCGTGGTGACGCGGTTTAGATCAAACATAGAACCTACAGTGACTATGTTCCGCCCAGCGAATATGTCTTCGACCGACGAACCGCGGTACCGGAACGATTGCTGGACAGATCGCTTCGTGTGTCTTTCAGGGCCTTGGCATCGGCAGCCTCGATTCGTCGCAGAACAGCGTGCCCGTTGGAGGCGAGGCTTTCGGCTAGGTCGATGGCTATAGGATGGACATCCTCATCAAGCAACCGCGTGATAGGTCTGACGTGCACGTGCGGTGCTTCGGCCCGCCGGTTGTTCACATCGTCACCACACAGTCCGCAGCTGTCCCAACCACGCTCCAGCTGCAGTAGCCGCGGTCGGCAGGGACAGTTTCCCCGTTTCGTTCGTGCTCACGCCGGCTCGAAGTCAGAGGCCGGCGTTTGCGCGGGCAACCTCGGCTCTGGTTTCGCCGGCCCTACAGCGCGACTGTCCTGCAGGCGGCGACGCAGCCCGAGAAGCGGTCGCCGGCGCAGCCGCAGGTGTCACAGGCAGTGCAGGCGATGTCGTTGCAGGCAGTGACTTCGTTCAGACACTTGGTGATGCAGACGCTGGCAGTCTGTTGACAGAGGCCGTCGTAGGTCATCCCTTTGAGCGTGGGGCAAAGGGTCGATACGCGGGCCTTCGCTGCGTCGCAGGTGGTGAGACCTGCCGGAACACAGGCAATGAATTGACCGCCGCCACAGAAGCATTCTCCGCCTGCGCCGCACGCGGGGTAGGGGCAATAGCAGGCTTCTGAGAGGGACGAACAATGGCTCGTTGCCAGGCACGCACAGGCGTCCAACCCGACACAGTCGAGCGTCGAAGTGTCTATGCCAGCCTCGCGGGCGACCTCCGCCTGTCCAGCGTCGACGGGCACGCAGGTCGGGCAACCGCAAGTCGGGGTCACGATCGTCTCGCCAGGCTTGCAAAGCGGATAGGCGCAGGGCAGGGCAAGACAAGCATCGGTGGTTGCATCCTTGACCGTGCCGGCGTCTGCCGGCGCGCAGATGGGACAGCTGCATGGGTCGGGATTGGGAAGGGTGCCATTCAAGCAACCGATCGCCGGACACGCCGTCTTGGGGCAACCGGTTCCCCCGGAGCCACCGGCGCCGCCAGTTGTGCTTCCGCCTGCGTTCGATCCACCGCTGCCGATGGTCGAGCTTCCGCCCGTGTTCGAGCCGCCGCTGCCGATAGTCGCGCTGCCGCCCGCATTCGAGCCGCCGAGCCCCATGACACCTCCCGATGCGCTGGCCCTGCTTTGTCCGCCAGTTGCCGATCCGTCGGAATTCGTCTTCAGCGTATCGCTTGCGCAAGCGAGCTCAAGCGACGCGAATAGGAGCAGGGTGAAAGCGCCAATAGACCTTGTCATGCATCCTCCGCCGCGATGCTCAGCAATCTTCGTGCCGTAACGATTTTCCGCCAACGTCCCCATTTTTCCTAGGCATTCGCTCGAGTCGGTCCCATGACGCCATCAGAATTCTGAAGCCTTCGCGATGGATTTGGATGGAATCCCTCCCGGCGAAAACTGCGCGTGGTCGACGACCATGGGCCGCCAATGGTCACGAGGCGCCTAGCGACGGGAAATTTTCGGCAATGGACGACGTGTCTGGACCATAATGCGGGCGAGGACTTCATGAACAAGCTGGATAGGTTGATCCGAATAGCCTTGTTGGCCGGACTGGCTGTTGTCGGCGCCGAGGCGTGCGGCCAATCGAGCAACGGCGCCAGCAGCACCGGCGGTAGCCTCGGCAGTGGCGGCACGGCTGCGACGACCCTGGGCACCGGAGGCGGCCAAGCCGCCGGAGGGGCTGTGTCGGGCGGCTCTGGCGGAAATGGCGGTGTGGCTGGATCGGGTGGCGTGAAGAGCAACGGCGGATCGCAAGGATCGGGTGGCAGCACAGCCACCGCGTCCGGCGGGACTGGTGCGGGGGGCGTTGTGGGGGCCGGCGGATCGTCGACCGTCGGTGGCTCGACGGGAAATGGTGGTGCTAGCGGCGGAGTTGCGGGCGCTGGCGGGGGAGCTGGCGGCGGCACGACCGGTGGCACGGGCAGCGGTGGCGCCGGCGGCAGCAGTGGATCCGCGACGTGTCCTGCGGTCCTCGTCAAGCCCACCGACGGGAAGAAGACCCTCCTGGTCGGCACAACCAGCCGTAGCTACTACTTGCACATTCCGGCCAAATACGACGGCACCAAGCCAGCGCCACTGGTGGTCGACTTTCACGGCCTCGGCGGCGACGGCACCAGCGAAGCGGGCTCGAACCCCTACAAGCCGGTCATCGACCCTGAAGGCGTAGTGTCCGCGTATCCCGACGGCGCCAATGGCACCAACGGGACGGGATGGAATCTGGGCACGGGGCTGTGCTGCACGAGTGTCGATGACGTCGCGTTTGCCAAGGCTCTGGTGCAAGACGTGGCCAAGGCCGCCTGCATCGATTTGAAGCGGGTGTATGCCGTTGGCTATTCACTCGGTGGCGGCATGGTCCATGTCCTGGCCTGCAATGCGGCCGATGTCTTTGCTGCGGTTTCACCGGCCGCGTCCGATCTCGTCAAGGAAACCGTGGACAGCTGCAAGCCGGTCCGTCCGATCACCGAGATCACCTTTCGTGGCACCGCCGATCCTGCCGTTCCCTACGGCGGCGGCTCGATGGGCTCGTTCACGAACATCGGAGCGGTGGCGACCTTCCAGAAATGGGCCGAGATCGATCAGTGCACCGGATCGCCATCCGCTGCAGACAGCAACGGTTGCTCGACCTATTCCGCTTGCGCTGCTGGCGTTCAGGTCACTTTGTGCACGAAACAAGGCGGCGGTCACGATCCCGGCAACGCCACTGTGTCCTGGCCCGTGCTCAAGAAGTACACGCTGCCCTGATCCCGGCACCTGCCGCGACTCGGATCGATCGTTGATGGCGACCGCTTAATCGTGGCTAGTCATCGTCGAGAAACATGCGTACGCACAATCGTTGGCAAGCTAGCGACTCCATCCACTGCCCGCGTTGTCGGTTGCATACGGACTTATGCGCCTGCGCTTTACTTGTGCCGATGCCCACGCGGACGCAGGTCGTGCTGGTGGCGCACGTGGCTGAAATGCGGAAGCCCACCAATACGGGGCGCCTGGCCATCGCCTGCCTCGAAGGCGCGCAGCTGATCGAGCGCGGTCACCGCGACGGCGGCCTGACGGCAATCCCGAGCAAGGTCAACCGTCAGCCTTTATTGCTCTACCCGGTCCCGGACGCTGTGCCGCTCGACGCGTGGAAGGCTGCGCAGCCGCCGGAGGCGCACCCGGTGACGCTGGTGGTTCCGGATGGAACCTGGCGCCAGGCCAAGCGCGTGCGCTACCGAATTCCGGGCTTGGAAAAGGCGCCTGCCGTGTGCTTGCCGGCCGGACTGTCGTCGCACTACCGTCTGCGACAGACCGGCCCTTCGCAGCGTCTGGCAACTCTCGAAGCCATCGCACATGCCTTGCGCATCCTGGGCGAGCCCGAAACTGCTGCTCGGCTGATGCACATCTTCCGGGTCATCGTCGAGCGCGCCCTGTGGAGCAACGGCCGCTTGCCCGCTGGCGAGGTCACAGGAGGCATCCCCACCGGGGCTTCTCAGCACGGTCCCCGGCGCACTTCTCGAAGCCCGTGAAACAGAAGTTCCTACCAGGCCCAGCTTACTTGCCAGCAACGGAAGGCGCTGGCCTTTTCGCCAGACAGATCGAGCGTGCATGGTTCTGGATACTTGGAGATCGCGCCACCGGACCAGATATCGGATGTGGCTGAGTACTGCGAAATTCCGTCTAGTCCACTTCCGCCCGAGTCCAAGGCAGTCCCAAAATCGAACGCCATTACCTGCGGACTCATGGCGCCCTTGGGATAGAAGCCATTCAAGGTCGTGACGTTCGAGAGGAGGCGTCCGGAAAAGTCAAAGCGAAGCTGTCCGGCTGCGATGACAGTCGGCGCTCCAGCCTCGACGACCGAGACTCCATCTGCTGCTGCCGCAAGGTTTCTGCCGTCGGCGACGACGTGATAGGCCCAGTCGCCCGAGTCTTCGCCTTGGGTGTTAAGGGCGTCATTCTTTGAAAAGTAGACAATCAGGTCGATGGCGTCGCCAAGGGAATCGTAGACGGTGACCGCGGTGCTGAAATTCGACGTCGCGTTGGCCTTGGTGGGATCGAAGGGCGCCGACGGAGCTACAATCTGGTCCAGATTCCCTGCCAGGGCGATGCTCTGGGTCAGATGAGGCGAGACTCCGGGCGGTGACACAATCGCTTGGACATCGTTGTCACCACGGTTGGTCTTCTCCTCGCAAACGCAGGCTATGGGCGGCTGCTCTCCGATGCCGAGCGATGTTTCTGCGGGTGCTGGCTCGCGGATTTGGATGATGACGTTGGTGGTCGCGGCAGGTTGACCGGCAAACGAATTTTGCGTGGATGCGATCGGTCTGCCGGCGTCCGTTGCGCCAGCGGGCGAATCGCAATGGATGAAAGGACCGGTTCCGTCTCGGGTCACGAAGGTCACGCACGATGTTGCCGCGTACTGGGTAAACCCGTCCAATCCATTTCCGCCGTCTGCCGTGCCTGTACCGAAGTGAAAGTCGAGTTTCTGTGGATAGATGGCGCCTTGGGGATGAAAGACCAACTCCGTGGACGGAACGTTCGAAATCAGCTCGCCTCTTGAGCCGAAGCGAAGTGACCCCATGGCGACCTCGGTGTTTTTTCCCGGGGTGGAAGCCGTCTTGCCGTCGCCTTCTGTCGTCAGGTTCGCACCGTCGGTGAGGACATGATAGGTCCAGTCCCCAGAATCTCCTGGTTGGGTTTCAGCGGGCGAGCTCTTGCCGAAATAAAGGTCCAGCTGGCGAGCCGTGCCGATGAAGTCATAGACAGTCATCGAGGACGTGAAATTCGACGTCGTCCTGGGATTCAGCGAGTCGAAGTGAGGCGGTGTCGCTGTCTCGTTCAGGTTTCCTTGCAGGGTAATGGCATGAGTGGCTGCGGCTGGGGTGAATGAACATCGCAATGGAAGAGCGCTGTCGTCCGTTGCGACTTCCGCTGTGTAGCTGCCGGTTGGCAACTTCGTAGCGGAACCCATTGCCAGACTAGGACAGTAGCTGCCGCTACAGAGACCATAGAGATACAGGTAGTCGCCGCTCGGGAATCCAATCTGAGTGACCGCAACAGCGTTCGCGTTGCTCTCGTCCTTGATGAGGACATTCACGGTGGCAGACCACGGAAGGCTGATGCTGATCGGGATCATCTGTTCTGGGCCTAGGTCGAAGGGAACGGCAGCGGCTGCTTCGATCGGAGCATTCGAATTGCGCTCCATGGCGCTGCCGCATCCCGTCGCGAATAGAAGCAATAGCCCGGTCCGTGAATTCATACGTTGGTCCTCCGTATGCCGAGCTGCGCTGCAAGCTGCGTTCCGGGCTACGCGAGCGGTGATCATTGCCGGTAGGCATCGCTCCTTGGGTACAGGAAGCCCCTCGAGGCAAGAATTGCCCGGCAATTTCTGCCGGAGGAACGGACCGAAGTAGGGGGCTAGTTCTTCTTTTTCGCCGGATGCTTGCCGCTCGTCGTGGTGGACACGGCGGGCTCTGCCGGCGCGCGCACGTCGACCTCGAAGCTGACCTTCTCTTTCACTGGCCGACAGGAATCTTCCTGGCAAAGCACGAAGGAAGCCTCGGCCTGCACGCTCTTTTTCCCGCTCTCGCCGGATGTCACGCCGACCTCGAAACGCGCGCTGGCGGGCGTCGACATGGCTAGATCCGCGCGTGCTAGCTTTTCCTTGTCCACGGTCACGCCGGGCGCCGGGGCGAGCTTGAGGGTAAGCGGCGCTTCGGCGTTGAGGTGCCAGCCGTTCTTGGCGGTGATCGTGACGCTGGCTTTGCCCTTGCCTCCTGCAGCAAGGCTGGCGTCGGTTTTGCTGACGTCGTAGCTCGGGTCAGCGGCGAAGCCTCGCTGGGACGGCAGAAGGGCGAGCGAGAAAAAGGCAGTAAGCGCAAATTGCTTCATGGCGATGGGCCAAGTCTAGCAGGGTCAAGGCACGCAAACTCTTCGCAAGGCACCGAGAATCGGTTACTTTAGGTCTATGCCACCCCTGATCGACAAGCCAGAAAGGGCGCGTCAGTTCGCACGCGCCATCGCTTCAGATCTGGCGATGTACAACGAGGCCAAGCTGGTCCAGGGCATCCAGAACGATACCTTGTTCGATTCGATGAAGGATGAGATCGACGAGGGTCGACAGCATTTCGCCTCGCGCGTGACGCCGGAGATTGCCGCCACCAACCTTTTCGATCGCGCGCTGGTGGACATCCTGCTCAAGCAGCGCGGGCAGAACATCAAGTCCAAGATCTGGTGACGGCGGCCTCTTCGGAGGCAACTCCCCGTGGGATATTGGAGGCGGAATGGGAGGAGTCGGCGTGGCCCTTCTTTCTGCTTCGAGCACGAGCTTCGTCTACGTGAACCAGGACGGCGTGGGACATCAGGGACCCGTTACAGTCTTTGGGACGGGGCAGGTGGGCGGCGATAACCTCTCCATGACCAACTTCAACGGTAGCTTCGTGGTGACCTTTTACCACCCCTCCAATCACTTCGCGCTGATCGCGGCGTCCGGCTGCCCATAGTCACTGTTGTGGGCGAGGTAGGGGCAAGACCCGCGGTGTCCAGAAAGCTATGTCGATATTCTCCCACGAGTTCAATTAGATAGGGAGCCTGGAAAGAGCTACTCGCACGAGCAATCTCACGAACAATGTTGCCGATGACGTTGCAGTTCATCATCGTGATGATCGCCTCCGCGATCAACGCTCGGCTGGAAAGGAGACTCGACCCTAGCTACGGAGATGGGAAAGGTGCTCGTAGACGACTCCGTCCTCGGCGCGAAATACCTCGCGAAACTCTTGATCCAGGAGCTCCCGCAGGTAGGCGTGGTCGCGGATGCTGAGGAAGCGCTCGCTGAAGATGACATGACAATCGATGATGAACCTGGGCGGGTGGCGCTCGAAGTCCGAGCGTAGATTTTCCCAGGCCCCGGGGACGATGCGATAGTGCGTGTCGTAGTCGGGATCCTGCAGACCGAAGATGAGCCCGTTGAGCGGGAAGCTCGCGATGTATCGGGTGGCCGGGCGGCGTCGCGCATCGAGATAGATCCCGGTTTGCGCGGTGCCTTGCCCCCACATGAATATCCGATCGTCTTCCTGAGAGTGCTCGCGCACGTAGACGGCCGTCTTGAGCGGCTGCCGGATGAGGCTGAGCCCGATGGCGTCGACAACGAAGAAGAGCAGGGCGGTAAGCCCGATCCAGCGGGCGAGAAAGGCTGGACGCAGGAAAAACGCACGGTATGGGCGGGTACCCTGCCATATTCCCGAGAAGACTGGCGCCGCCAAGAGCACGAGGGGAGGCGTTAGTTGTAGAAAATAGTGGTAGTTGAATTGTCCGTTCACGCAGACGCCAAACACCGACACGCACAGCAGAATCACCAGCGCTACGAATTCCGCGTTTCGGTCTTGCCAGTGGCGGTTCGATGCCCGGCGCGCCAGGATTGAGAGGCCCGCCCCGAGGAGCAAGGGAAGCGTCTCCGCGACGAACAGGGTTCCCCGCAGGGGCAACTTGCGCCAGAAGAACCAGGTCGTCGGCCCGAGTGGATTGGCGTGATTCGATACCGTCCAATACCAAGCCTCGCGCAAGATCCCGGCGCCGTACAAGAGGAAGCCCGCCGCCAGCATGGTCATCGCAAATCCCAGGAACAAGCATCCACCATGCAGGATCGAATACACCGAGCGCAGATGTCGTCGTTCGCGGTAGTCGCGTTGGAGCAGATAGAAGCCAAGCGGCACGGCAGCGGCAGCGGATGGCTGTTTCAGCAGAAAGGCGATTGCGATGAGCGCGCCAGCCGCCAGCAGGTCGGCACGTAGCTTCGAGCGCGAACGCCGGAAGGCGATGGCAATCGCGGCGACCACGGGGAGATTCATCAGGAGCTCACCGTTGAACGCGAGGTTGGTGTAGTTGGCCCAGGCGATGAAGATCGCGTACGTCAGTGCGGCGACGAAACCAGTCGTCCGGTCGAACAGTCGGCGGGCAATCAGGTAAAGGAGCATCATCGTCGCCAACGTCCACAGTACGGACGCGACGTGCAGGGCGAAGTAATTGTACTCGCCGCAGAGTCGCAGAATCGCGTCGTACAGATAGAACAAGAGCGGAGGTTTCCGCTCGACTGCATCCACATACGGGCGCCCGCCGTGAACCATTTCTCGAGCCACCACCACGTAGACTTGTTCGTCGTCGCACGCCTTGGGATACGTGAGGATGGGCAGCCGGGTGATGACCGTGAACAGGGCGAGCGAGCCGAAGATGCGCTTCTCGGTGGCGGTCAACCACTGAAATGCCCGAAGGATGCGGCCGGATGTGGGGGGCGGAAGTGACAAAATAACGACCCTGCTTGGAAGGATTCTGGAGTCTCCCGCGCTCACCCGCAAGGGGCAGGTATCGGCTGCGGCGGAGACGGTCGTTCTTTGCGCGAACGCCTATTCAAGCAAAGCGACTGCTTCGACAGCATCATTCAGTCGTGTTGATGCCGAGGCCGCGGTCAAGAGATGTGCGGCACCGGGGAATCCATCATGCGTTGGATAGTCGCCGGCGCCGAGCGATCCTGCTTCGCCCGGCGTACGGACGGCAGCCCTCTAGGATGTCACCGCGAGGGTACTTTGACTGGCCGACGTGCTCTCACCGATCCGTTGCAGCGCGGCCATCAACTGTTGGTATGCGAAGGCCATCCGTTCCTCCGGGGAAACGGTACCGTCGCCATTGGTGTCTTCGGCAGAAGAGACGCTCTTGCTGCTCGACGAAAGACTATCCAGTGAAGTGGACGTCGTGTCCGCGCTGTTCGAACTCACGCCCTGTGAGCCGGAAGGTGGCGCACCGGTTGGAGGCGGACCTCCCGCGCCTTTCGGGCCCCCCTGGGGTGGTCCAGCCTTCTCGAGGAAACCAGCCAGCTCCGATTTTGAAATCGAGCCATCGCCGTCGCTGTCGAGTGCCTTGAACAAGTCATCGAGTGACGACGTGCTCGACGTATCGCTGGTCGCTGACGAGCTGGTTGCGGCGCTGCTCGCTTTGGCGAGCTCGGCCTTGGAGATGCTTCCATCGCCGTCGCTGTCGAGGTCCTTCAGCATCTTCTCGGCCATGCGCTCGGCCATTTTCTTTCGCATCTCTGTGAAATCCACAGAGCTTGCTTGATTCGAAATGCTGGATACGGACATGAGTGCCTCCTTGGTTGAGTTGAATCGGTCCTATCGGACTTCGTCACCTTGGCCATCGGGCTTGCGGGACTGAAACAAACGGAAATGAAGACGATAGAGGCGAATGCGCCATCAGCTGCCGTTCGATGCCTTGCCCTTCCCCGAGCGGACGAGAGCCAGCATGTAGCCCACCCCACGAACAGTCTTCAGAATCTGCGGAGTGCGGGAGCTATCATCGAGCTTCGCGCGCAGGCGGGAAACCTGAACATCCACGGCACGATCGAACGCAACATCGGCAGAGCCGCGCGCGATCTCCAAGAGTTTCTCGCGGCGCAGTGGCCGACCTGCGTGTTCTGCCAAGGCTTCCAGCAGAGCGTACTCGCAGGTTGTCAGGGCGAGCGGTCGGCCGTTGCGCTCCGCTCGTCGCTCACCGGGAAAGAACTCGAGGTCGCCCGTTCGCCACGGATTGGGTTGTCGAAGTGGCCGACGTCGCAGATGGACGCGCAGACGCGCCGCCAATTCCTCCAGGTCGCATGGAAAGCCAAGACAGTCGTCGGCGCCGCGGTCGAGCCACGACGCTCGCTCATGACCGCTGCCGAGCCCCGGAAGGATGACGACGCAAGGAAGAGGTGCGCGCAAGAGGCGCTTTAGCAGCAAACTATCTGTGCGCTCGCGAGCACAGCACACAAGCAAACCGAGATCGAAGCCATCGAGAGAAGGCGTCATCTGAGCGAGTTCGGCGGCGCTGGCGAGGCTCGCGTGAAATCCGGCACCCGCGAGTGCCTGCGCTATTGGCTGAACGGTCGCAAGACTTTCACCTGTGACGAGGATGCGCCCATCGCTTCCCATGGATGAAGGCGAACCCAGCATGGATCCCAAGACAGGCGAATCGCCGCAACCGTTACATCCACTACCGAGGAATTCTTACCGAGCGAAATTGCGTAACGGTCGGACACCACACGCTGTCTTCGTCAAGGAAGACCAACTCACAAGGAGGAACTTTCGATGCGCCCCATCGTCACCAAACTCTACGCAGGCCTCGCTTTCGTCGCCCTTTCGTCGCTGCCGTATTCAGCGAGTGCCAACGACAATTCCGGACCGCCTCGCCCGCCTCAAGAAGCCATCGATGCGTGCGCCAATCTGTCCGACGGAGCAACCTGCACGGTCTTTTTTTACGGCCAAACCATTCACGGAAAGTGCCACCGAGGGCCGTCGGGCCAGACGCCTTTGGCGTGCATGCCGCCGCCACCGCCCGAGGCGGTCGAGGCATGCGCCAGCCTGAGCGAAGGCAGCGCGTGTACGGTCACGCACGACGGGCACACCATGCAGGGCACCTGCCGTAATTCTCCGAGCGGCGAAGGCCCACTTGCCTGCGCGACGCAGCCACCGCAGCACTGATGGAGGCCCGCTTTGCCAAGACCCATCATCATGAAGCTCCTTGTCTCTGTTTCCACCGCGCTTCTCGCGTTGTTTTCGGCGATTTCAGCAAGCGCCGACGCCTCCACCGGAGGCTCCAGCGGCAGCGCGCTTGCCAAGAGCGACTTTTCCATCACGGTACAAGTGAAAAGCTCCAGTGGCTCGTGGAGCGATCTCAGTACGACCGAAACCAAGACCTACTTCGACAGTGCTCGCTGCACGTGCAGCACGATGGTTCGCTTCGTCGTGACGGCGACGTCGACGGCGACCACGAAAATCAGCACGTTGCTCGCAGCGAGCGGTGCGGATGGCGAGGGTCGTCTCTACCTCGGTCAAAGCAGCGCATGCACGACGGATCCCACGGATTCGAGCTATGGCTGCGTGCTCCTCGACCAGACCGACGAGCTGGGATCTCTGGCCAAGAAGGGTTATTGGACGTCGACGGAAGTCTCCGCGGCCACCTTGTTCGGTACCTCCGATGGCAGTTGTGAGACGGTGAAGACGCAGTACATTTGGTTTTGGATCGACACGTCCTCGGACGGCAGCGCGGATCTGACCGGCGACAGTGCACCCTCACTGAGCTTGCGACTCGATGGCAAGTCTCCCGAGCCGCCAACCGCACTCTCGACAAAGCCCGGCAAGGACGCGCTGGTGCTCTCGTGGACCGCCAGCACGAGCGCGTCGTCGAGCAGCAGCGATCTCGCCGGCTATCTCGCCTTCTGCAAGAACTCCAACGGATCGGCCGTTTTTTCGTCGAGCCCTTACGATTCCCAGTACGTCACGCCAGCCACGTTGTCGGCGTCAGGCCTTTGTCCGAGCGACGACACCCTCAGTACGACGGTGCTCGACACCGGTTTTGCAAGCTTTGGCGCAGGCTACTTGTGTTCGGGTTTGATTGCGTCGGACGCAACCAGCTACCGCCTGAAGAATCTGCAGAACGACGTGGAATATACGGTTTTCATGGCAGCCGTCGACAACAACGGCAACGTCAGCGCGGCCAGCGACAGTGTGACGGGCACGCCGGTGATGACCGTTGATTTCTACAATGAATATGTCAACGAGGGCGGTACACCGGCCGGCGGCTACTGCAGCCTTGCCAGTCACGGCACGCACGCGGGCATCGGCATTTTGCTTGGGCTCGCGGCGCTCTTCGTCCTGGGCCGTCGTAGATTCCGGCGCGGCCGCTTTCTTCTGGCCCTTGCCGCCACCCTGTTCCCGAGCGCTTCTTCCGCGCAAACCATCTACTACGACAGCGACATGCCCACCGTCGATGCCCCCTTGACTGGGCCGCCAGCCGGGCAGTCGCCTCGGAGCACGACCTTCGAGTTCCGCATGGGCCCCTACCATCCCGATGTGGACTCGGGAATGGCCAACGGGGCCACGCCGCATGACACGGTCTTCGGCACGAAGACGCGGCTTCTCTACAGCCTGGAAGTCGACTACGAAATCTTCCAGCGCCTCGGAACGCTCGCGGTGGGCGCCGGCATTGGCTATTTCCACGAATCTGCGGCAGCTTTCGTCGGTACCAGCGCGGGCGTCTCGACCGGCGTTCGCTCGTCGGACGAAACCGCGCTGCGGCTGATCCCGCTTTCGCTGCTCGCCGTGTACCGCTTCGACGTCCTTGCCGATCGCTGGAATGTGCCGCTCGTTCCGTACGCCAAAGCCGGTCTCAACTACACCCTTTGGAAAGTAACAGACGGAAATGGTGATGTCGCCACCTTGACCACCGGCGGCCGGGGCAGCGGCGGCACCTTGGGATGGCAAGCGACCGCCGGCCTGGCGTTCCAGATGGACACGCTGGATGCGGCTTCCATGCGTGAGCTCGACGGCGATAGCGGCCTCAATCACATGTACGTATTCGCCGAATGGAGCCGCATCGACGCCAGCGGATTGGGCTTTTCCAATCGTCTGCGCGTGGGCGATTCCACATGGAGTGCGGGATTGCTCCTCGAATTCTGATTTCGCGCTAACGTTCATGCTTGCTCGCCTGTCTATTTCACGAACAACGACCGTGCTAACGCAGGCCGAAACCGCAGAGTTCGTCCGTCGCACCCAGCGGGGCGACCACGCTGCGTTCGCAGCCCTGGTGAAGGGCTATCTGCGCGCCGGATACGCGGTCGCTTTGTCTGTGCTTGCCCGACCCGCGGACGCCGAAGACGTGGCTCAAGACTCGTTCTTGAAAGCCTTCGAACGCATCGAAAGCTGTCGTGAGCCCGAACATTTCGCGGCGTGGTTTCTGCAAATCGTCCGGAACCGCGCGTTCAATTGGTTGGAAAGCCGCCGGCTGAGGGACGTCTCCGCCGACGGCGGGAAAGTCATCGAGTTTTCTACCGGCCCAGCCGAGTCGGCTGGTATGCGGCAGGCCTTGCTCGACGCGCTCGCCGCGCTCGAGCCACGCCAGCGAGAAGTCGTATTACTGCACGATCTCGAAAGCTGGACACATCCGGAAATCGCCGCAGCGCTGGGAATTTCCGAGGTGCTGTCCCGACAACATCTATTTAGGGCCCGCCAGATCATGCGCACCAAGCTGGGCGGCACACCCTTGGAGGAGAACCATGGACAGTGAACGAATCGACTTCTCGGCGTTGGATCCGAGCCGGGACGAACTGCGCTGGATGCGCTCCGTTGACGTTTTGGTAATGCGCGCACTTGCCGAGCGACGCAAACGCCTGTCGGTCGAACAGCAGCTGCTGCGGTGGGCTCGCCCGGTTCTTGCCGTCGCCGCCGGGCTCTGCATCGTTGCATGGACCGCCGGCTATTTTTCGCCGACCAGGACGACAACCTCGGCGATACAGCATCCGGCCGCCATCACCTTGGCCAGTTGGGCAGCCAACAATCAGATTCCCGAGCTCTCGGACGTGCTCGGCGTTTTGGGGAACAATCCATGACCAACCAAGAACGCACGCCTCGCCAGATCCGTCTCCTCACGGCGCTCCTGCTTTTCGGCACCTTCCTGCTCGGAGCTGTTGCCGGCGCTGGCTTCTACCGATTTACGGCGCCTCCGATGTATCCGCGGCCCCATCCTCTGCACCCGCCGTTCTTGCCGGGACCTCCGGGGGCGCTGCAGCTCACGCCCGAGCAGGATGCGAAGGCGAGGGAAATCACCGACCGCTATCGCCCGAAGCTCGAAGCGCTGCTGCGGGAACAGTTTCCGAAATTCCAAGCGCTGAACGAAGAGATGGAAAAGGAGATGCGGAAGATTCTGACGCCCCAGCAGAACCTCAAGCTCGACCAGCTCAAGGCACAAAGGCCGCCCATGGCGCCCGGCATGGGCCGTGGCTTTGGTCCCCTGCCCGAGGGAGTGCCACCAGGGGACCGCGAACCGCCAGGAATGCCGGGGCCAGGCGCGCCCATGATGCCGCCGCTCTGGGCACCGCCCGCCCCGCCGCCGGCCCGTTGAACTCCCGGCCTGATGTTTCGACCGATGCCGCAGGCGGTGTCAGCTGCCGCTGCACTGCCATGACGTTCACGTCGAGATTCCCGGAAAACTCCCCATTTCTGCCTGACCAAGCGTGGCGCTCTGTGACCGTTTGTGACAGGATCGCTTGGTCTGGTGGCAAAAAATCGGGGAATTTCCGCGGAAAGAGCGAAGGGGTTCGATGCTTGCCAAGTCCAAGATCTGGTGACTGGCAAGCCCGACGTGCCCGCACCGGCGACGCCCGAGCAAGGCACGACGTTCGTCGTCGGTGCCGGCGAGGCGGGCCTTCGCTTAGATGTCGTGCTGGCCAAGCGTCTGCCGCACGTATCGCGCACGCAGCTCTCGCGGCACATTGGCGAGGGCGCCGTCACCGTGAATGGCAAGGCCGCTGCTCCGTCGCAAAAGGTGCGCGCTGGCGACCAGGTGGTGTGGACGCCGCCGGCCGTGAGATCCGTCGAGCTGGTCGCCGAGAACATTCCGTTGCGGGTCGTCTTCGAGGACAAATTCCTGGTCGTGATCGACAAGCCGCCAGGGCTGGTGGTGCATCCCGCCGCCGGTCACGAGGACGGCACCTTGGTCAACGCGCTGCTGGCGCACTGCCAGGATTTGCGCGGCATCGGCGGCGAGCTGCGCCCGGGTATCGTTCATCGCATCGACAAGGATACGTCGGGCCTTTTGGTCGTCGCCAAGGACGACGCCACCATGAACGCGCTCGGCGCCGATTTCAAAATCCACCGCATCAAGCGCGTCTACGAAGCGCTGGCCGTGGGGCGTCCGCCGCGCAGCTCGGGCCGCATCGAAACCCTCATCGGTCGCGATCCCTACGATCGCAAGAAGTTCAGCATCAAGGTGAAGACTGGCAAGCGTGCCGTCACCAATTGGCGCGTCGTCGAAGATCTGGGCCGTGCAACGCGCTTCGAAGCCGAACTGGAGACCGGTCGCACGCACCAGGTGCGCGTGCACTTCGCGGCCATGGGTTGTCCGCTGCTCGCCGACGCCACCTACGGGCGTTCGCCGCGCGACGAAGACCTACGCGCCATCGCCAAACGCCTCGGCCGGCAAGCGCTGCACGCGCGCATGCTGGGCTTTCACCATCCTGGTACCGGGCAGTGGGTGGAATTCGAAAGCCCGCTGCCCGACGATTTCGCGACCGCACTGGCCGATTTGCGCACGCTTGGACGGTGATGGAAACGCAAATCGCAAAGCTCGTCGACGGGACCGAGGTTCCGCTGCTGGTTTCGGCGCGAATCCCGTCGGGCTTTCGCCACGGCTTCACGATGCGCGCGGGCGGGGTCAGCCGGGCGCCGTTCGATTCGCTCAATCTCGGTTTCAAGTGGGGCGACGACCCGGCGTGCGTGAGCGAGAATCACCGCCGCTTGTTGGCCGCGTCGGGCGCCGAGCGCATGCTGCGGGCGTCCCAGGTTCATGGCGTAAACGTTCTGCGCGTGGGACGAGCCGATGCGGCCGAGGTCATTGCGAAGCGCGAAGCCGATGGCTTGTGCAGCGCCGAGACTGGCGTTGGTCTTTCCATTCACGTGGCGGACTGCACGCCTATCCTCCTCGCGTGCGAGCGCACCGGCGCGTGCGCGGCCCTGCATGCGGGCTGGCGCGGAACCGTCGCGGGCATGGCTCGCGCGGGTGTTGCTGCGCTAGCGGCGAGCTTCGGCTGCCGACCGCGGGACATGGTGGCCGTGCTCGGGCCGTGTATTGGCGCGTGCTGCTTCGAGGTCGGGCCTGAGGTCGAAGCGGAGTTTGCCGCGCGCATACCGCAGGCGTGGTCAGATCAAGTGTTCGTACTAACGACGGGGCGCAAGACGCGCATCGACCTGCGTGCTCGGCAGCGGCTGGAGCTGCTCGCGGCCGGCCTTGCCGATGAGAACATCGACGCCAGCACCCAATGCACCTTGTGCGATCCGGCTCGTCGGTTCTTTTCGTTCCGTGCCGCCGGCCGTGCTACCGGCCAATCGGTCGGTTTCATCGTGCGCGCATAGTCCGCCCGCCTGCCCGCGCGGCAAAAAGAAAGTTGGCCGCCGTTCGAAGAGGAGAGAGCGACTCCGAACAGCGGCCAACCTGGGGGTGAGGATTCGACTTAGGGAACGGTGATCGCGTCGGCGGTCGACGTGTGCGACGCTGCTCGGAGGCGGCCGTCGCGCTTGGTAACAACGGCCGTAAGTAGACTGGTTGTTAGGTGCTCCTTACGGCCTGGACCGCGTTTGTCAGTTGCTCGTGACCTGAATGGAGAGCGTGCCCGTCACGCCCTTGTACACGGCCGAGATCGTGGGTGACCCGGCTGCGACCGCTGTGAGCAAGCCAACGGAAGCCGTCGCATTCGACACGGTGGCCGATGCGTCCGAGGACGAGAGCCAGATGGCGCTGCTCGTAAGATCCTCAGTGAGGTTGTCCGTGTAAGTGCCGGTGGCAGTGAGCTGCTCCGTTGTGCCCACGGCAATGCTGGTGGATGGGCCCGTCACGGCAATCGAGCTGAGGGTCCCGGAGCTGACCGTGAGTGTGGTGCTAGCGGTGAGCCCGCCGTAGACAGCCTGGATGGTGGTGCTGCCTGCCGCGATGGCGGTGGACACTGCCGTGTTTCCTCCGCCGCCACCCGGGCCGCCGCCGATCGCAATGGTGGCAACTGAAGGGGTGCCGGAGCTCCACGTGGCGCTTCCCGTAACGTTGCTCTTCGAACCGTCGTCGTAGATGGCGTAGAGGGTGAAGCTCTTGGTGAAGCCCACGTGGGTGGTCGGTGTCGTCGGCGAGAGCGATAGAGACGACAGCTTCCTGCTGGCGACGGTCAACGTGGTGGTCGCCGTGTGAACCGTGCCGCTGGAATCGGTGTAGGTCGCCGTGATGACGCTACTACCAGCGCTGACTGCCTGTGCCCTTCCATTGTTTCCTCCGATGACTGCAACAGCCGGGGTGGCTGATGTCCAGCTCGACGACGCGGTCACGTCTTTCTTCGTGTCGTCGATGAAGATGACCGTTGCCGCGAACTGCTGAGTGGTCGTTCCGGACAAGTAGATGGTAGGCGTGGTCGGCGTGATACTGAAAGACAGCACGGCCGGATTGCTCACCGTCACGTTGGCCGTGGCGCTGAACGTGGTGCTGGCGTCCGTGTAGGTCGCAGTCACGGTAGCCGTTCCTGTCCCGACGCCCGTCGCGGTAGCCCCGCCCACGATGCCGATGCCACCTCCTCCGCCCTGGAAGCCCGTGTTGGCGTTGGACATGACCACCACCGTTGGATCTGTCGTCGTCCAGCTCGCGCCGTTCGTTACGTTGGAGGTGCTGCCATCGGTGTAGACCAAGATGGCGGTGAAGGCCTGGGTTCCGTTGAGAAGAATACTGGCCGAGGTCGGGCTGAGGGTCAGGCTCTTGGGCGTCTTGGCAGCGGTGATCGTCAACGTCGCCGTGGCGCTGACAGCGGCAGAGCCATCGGACGGAGTATAGACTGCCGTGATGGTCACGTTACCGGCCGCGAGGCCGGTGGCAAGCCCGCCGCCTCCCAGCACGAAGACACCTCCGCGGCCTCCACCCCCTGTCGCACCTGTGGTGATCGTAGCCTTCGTCCCGTCGGAGGTCGTCCAGTCCGTGCTCCCGCTGGTGGTGACGTCCGTGGTGGTTCCGTCGCTATTCTCCGTGTAGACACGGAACTGCTGCGTTCCATTCACGGCAACCGATGCTGTAGCTGGAAGGATGTAGATTCCGAGGACCGTCGTGGCTGAAGTGACCGTGAGGCTCGATGTGTCCGTGTAGGTCGTCCCTCCTGTCGTATAGGATGCCGTGATCGTGGCGGAGCCCACAGCGAGGCCCGTAGCCGACAGCCTCCCACCTCCGACGGGGCCTCCACCGCCGCCGCTGCTCACCGATGCCACGATGCCGTTCGACGACGTGAGCGTCACGCCATTCGTGAGCCCAGCCGTTGACCCGTCACTGTAGTCGGCATCGACTGTGTAGGTTTGGGTGCCTCCAACCTTGATCGAGGCCGTGGTCGGTGTGATTCGAATCGCCGAAAGGGTTGCTACCGCCTTGACCACCAAGGTCACGGAGTCGGACAACGCCGTGCCCGCGCTGGTCGTGTAGCTTGCGGAGATAGTGGTTGTTCCAGGGGCCACGGCCTTTGCTGTCTCTCCGCCAGGGCCTCCGCCGCCGAACGGGCCACCTCCACCGCCGGTCGCGGCAACGGTTGCAACGGCCGTATTCGACGATGTCCACGTCACGCCGGTCTGGAGAGCAGCCGTCGTGCCGTTCTCGTAGACGGCCGAGACCGTGTACGCTTGCGTGGCTCCCGCGGCAATCGTCTGGGTAGCTGACGGTGCGATTTGGATGGAGACGATGGTTGCCTCGGTCACCGTTAGGCTTGCGGTCGCCGATAGGCTGCTCATGGCTGCCGTGATTGTGACCGCGGTGCCGGACGCCGACACGCCCGTGGCCACGCCGTTCGTGCCTGAGGCGTTCGAGATGGATGCAACCGAGGTGCTGCTCGATGTCCAGGTCACCTCACTCGTGATGTCTGAAGTGGTTCCGTTGCTGAAGGTGCCGGCTGCCGTGAACGGATAGGTCTTGCCCACACGGACGCTGGCGGTGGCCGGGCTTACGGAGATCCCTGTGAGCGTCGCCGATGTCACGGTAACGGTCGCGGTGGCGACTTTCCCGGACAGCGTGGCCGTGATGGTAGCGGTGCCTGCGCCAACACCTGTAACCGTGCCGGCAGTGGCCGAGTCGTTGCTCACGGTGGCGTACGCGCTACTCGATGTCGTCCAAGTCACCGCCGTGGTGACGTCCAGCGAGAATTGAGTGTTCGTATCCGCGGCGTCGCCGTAGAGACCCGTCGCTTTGAGCTGCGTGGTCAGTCCAACGATCAAGCTGCTGACTGTCGTGGGGGCGATCGTGATGCTGATGAGGGAAGCCGCCGAGACCGTCACGTTGAGCTGGCCGCTGACGGTGCCCAGCGTGGCCTTGAGGGTGGCGCTACCGGCCGCGATCCCCGTGCCGAGGCCCACGCTGGCAGAGGCGTTCGAAATGGACAAGACGCTGGTGTTGCTTGACGACCAGGTGACAGAGGCGGTCAGATCAGAGGTCGTGCCATCTGTGTACGTTCCTGTCGCGGTGTAGGACTTCGGGCTGCCGACCACGAGGACGCCCGATCCGGAAATGGTGATATTGCGCAGACGCGCGTTCGTCACAATTACCGTGTCGGTCCCGCTGACAGTGCCTACTGTCGCTGTGACAGTCGCCGTTCCAGCGGCTACGGTCGTGACGGAACCTGCGTTGGTGCCCGACGCCACGACGGTGAGAACTGTCGCATCGCTGGACGACCACGTTGCCGTGGCGGTTACGTCCGCCGTGGTGTTGTCGTCGTAGGTTGCCGTCGCCGTGAACGCCTGGTTGGTAAGTCCGCGCTGCAGGGTCGGCGTCGTGGGCGTGATGGCGATACTCACTAGATTCTTGGCGGACACGGTGATCGTGCTGGAGTTTCCGGAGATACTCCCAATCGTGGCGGTTGCGTAGCACGTTCCTGCGGCTACCCCAGTCACGACGCCTTTCGTCCCAGTCGCATTACCCACGCTGCACGCGGAGGAGTTCGACGACGTCCAGGCCGCGGTTGCAGTCACGTCTTGCTTGGTTCCATCGGTGAACACGCCGGTCGCGACCAAGGTTGCGGTGCCTCCCACCGCCAAAGACGCCGTTGGCGCTCCGGAGATGCTGATCGACAGGAGTGGATTCGTTCCGTTGACCGTGACCGTCGCGGTGGCATTCTTGCCTTGGTAGGTCGCGGTGATGGTCGTCGTCGCGACGCTGGTTCCAAGCCCCGTCAACGTGGTGCCCGCGACCGTTAAGACCGACGTGTTCGCCGATGTCACCGTTGCCGACGCTGAGACGTCCTTGGTCGTGTTGTCGGAGTAGATCGCCGTGATGGTGATCGTTACTGGCGTTCCAACATTCACTGTGATTGGACTTGAAGGGGAAATTTCGACACTTGAAAGAGTTGCCGCCACCTCCGGATTCGGGATTCCCCCAGGACCGTCGGCGCCAGCGTCGCGGAGCGCATCGGGGTTAACAACGAGATCCGGTCTGCCGCCGTCAGGGTTTCCTTGCGACGGAGTGTCCTGCCGTGCATCTGTGAGCAGGTCGCCATCACCAATGCGTCCGTCGCCGTTACCGCGACCGTCGGTCGTGTCTACAATTGCGTCGGTGTCGATGCGGCCACCATCGGGTAGAGCCAACGCGTCGGAGGGCTTGGTGTCGAGCTTCCCGTCCAACTGGGTGCCGCTTCCTCCGCCGTCGATTCCACTGCCGCCGTCGACGGTTACCCGGAGAGCGCTGCGGCCGCCGCAGGCCCCGAGGGCACTGATGATGAAACCGAGAAGTGCGAGTTTGTTTCGAAGCATCGTCTTTTCCTTGTCTCTAACGAATTGACCGTCGTCCACGACGGTGGACAGAACCCCGATTGCCCCATAAGGGCACACATAGTGGTGAAATCGTCAGCGGACTTTGTTGGTACTCATTTTCGCCGGTCCCGGACACCGCGATGGGAGTCTAGTGCGTATTCTCGGGAAGCGGTGACGGTCTTGTAAACTATCTAATGGACGACGGCACGAGGGTGCAGTTGTGGCACAACACGACGCGTTTGCGGCTGATGCGGGAGCGTTCGCGATTTGAGCGCGTTCGCTGCGCTTCGTTCTTCGCGCCTACGCCTCGTCGCCGAATTCCGTCGGGAACCGCTGACGCATGGTGCGGTTGACCACTTCCTCGATCTCGTCCTCGGTGCGCAGGGCCATGATTTCTTCTGCCAGCCGTTCGGCCTCGCTGGTTCGGGTCGCACGGATGATGGCCTTCACCATGGGTATTTGGCGCGGCGCCATGGAAAGAGACCGAAGCCCAAGGCCAAGCAAGACCAGGCAAAAGCGCGGATCGCCGGCCATGTCGCCGCACATGGCGACGGGCTTTCCGCAGCGGTTGCAGGCGGTGACCACGCTCCGGATAATGCGCAAAATGGCCGGGTGCAAGGGATGGTAGAGGTAGCCGACGTGCTCGTCCTGACGATCGGCGGCCAGGGCGTACTGAATCAGGTCGTTCGTTCCGATCGAGAGAAACTCGGTCTCGTCGGCGAGTAGATCCGCGATGATGGCCGCGCTGGGCGTTTCGATCATAGCGCCCAAAGGAACGTTGCGGTTGTGTTCGAGCCCTTCCTTGGCCAGCTCGTCGCATACTTCGGCGCAGATCTCGCGCACGATCCGCCACTCGCCCACGCCCGAAATCAGCGGGAACATGATCCGCAGCGGTCCGACTGCGGCGGCCCGGTAGAACGCGCGCAGCTGCGAACGGAAGAGGTCGCGGCGCCAGAGCGAATAGCGGATGGAACGCAGGCCGAGGGCAGGGTTGTTGCCGGCCGGAATGCGCACCGACATCGGCAACTTGTCGCCGCCGAGATCCAGCGTGCGGAAAACGACGTTGCGGCCTTCCATGGCCCGCAAAGCGGCGACCGCATGCTGGTACTGCTCTTCCTCGGTCGGCAGCGTCGATCGCTCGAGGTACAGGAACTCTGTGCGGAAAAGCCCGACGGCATCCGCCCCCAGCTCGACCGAGACGGAGAGCTCCTCCAGCAGCTCGACGTTGGCTGCCATTTGGATGCGAACGTTGTCGAGGGTGGTGGCCGGCGCCTCGCGCGCTTTGGCCAATCGCTCGGCCTGCACCAGGTCGCGTGCCGCGCGGTCGGCAAAGCGCTCTTGCACGCCGAAGTCGGGCTCGAGGATGACTTCGCCGCGACCGCCGTCGACGATGACCGTCATGCCGGAGCGGATGTGTTTGATGAAATCCTGAACGCCTGCGACGAGCGGGAGGCCGAGGGCGCGTGCCACCAGCGCCGCGTGCGAGGTCTTGCCGCCGCCCTCGGTGAAGAAGCCGCTGACGCCCGCGCGGCCGAGCTGCGTGATGTCGGCCGGCGAGAGATCGTGCGCGAACAGCACCGCGCCTTTGGGCACGCCTTCGTGTCCCGGCGGGGTCATCCCGAGCAGGTTGCGCAAGATGCGCTCGCCGATCATGTCGATGTCGCTGCGCCGCTCGCGGAAGTACGGATCTTCGATACTGGCGAACACGACCTGGATTTGATCCAGGGCCCGGCGCAGTGCCCATTCGGCCGAGACCTGATCGTTGCGGATGATCTTGTTGGTCTCTTCGACCAGGTGGACGTCTGCGAGCATCATCCGGTGGGCTTCCAGAATCCGGTATTCTTGCCCGTCGCCGACTTGCTCGGCGATTTGCTGCTGAATGCGGCGAAGCTGGGCATCGCTGCGAGTCAGGGCATCTTCGAAACGGCGCAGCTCCTGGTCGACCTCGTCGGCGAAGATACGCCGCTCTTGCACCTCTACCCGGCCGCCGAGGAAGTGCGCGACACCCATTGCGATGCCGGGCGACGCTCCCACGCCGGCCAGTCTAATCATCGACGACGCCCTCGCCGAATCCTTCCTCGACCAGCGCCGCCAATGCGGCCACGGCCTCTTCGGCGTCGGGCCCTTCGGCTTCGATGACGATGCTGAGGCCAAGGGCCGCCACCAGCGTGAGAAGGCCCATGATGCTCTTGCCGTTGACGCTGGCGCCGTCCTTCAAGACCCGGATTTCGGATTTGAAATGCGCCGCCAGCTGGACGAACTTCACCGCCGCTCGCGCGTGCATCCCGGCGCGATTGCGTATCTTGCGTTCCTGCCTGGCGACGTGCAGTCCGGGCTCGGCCACGTCAGACTTTCCCCCCCATGCTGACCTTCCCGGTCAGCTCGGACCCGATGCGGATAGAACGACGGCCGCATTCCTGGATTTCGCTGGCGAGAAGCCCTGGCGGCAACCTGCATCGGTCGAGCGTCGCAAGCTTGAGCAGCATGGGCAGATTGACGCCGCAAACCACCTCGGCAGCGCGCGTGCCGTCGGCCATCGTCATCGACACGTTGAAGGGTGTCGAGCCGTAGACGTCGACCAGCAGCAGGACGCCTGCCCCGTCGTCGACTTGGCCGCACGCTTGTGCGACCTTATGCATAATCGAGGCGCTGTCTTCGCCGGCCGATACGCACGCGGCAGCAATGTTGGGGATGGTTCCTACCACCCGTCGTGCTGCCTCGATGAGGGCAAACGCCACTTGCTCATGAGACACGACCACCACTCCCACCATAGGTTCGATTGCCCTTGTACCTGTCGAAGACATCGTATTTCAGCCCATGGGTTGTGAAGATGGTTGGTCTGATAGATTACATCCTTCCGGCGAGATAGCGAGGGCCTTTGCGCAGCGTCCTTCACTTCTGTCCGGAAGTCGGTCAGGACTTCGATGGTGTCCCTGGTTGAATCTGGCGTTCGCAGTAGAATGCAACGGAGTCATGAAGGACGGGCCAAAGGACAAGGCGGACGGGATCGTTGCGCTTGCGCGGGAAACGGCGGATGCGCTCGGTCGGCTGACCAAGCAGCATCTGCACTTGGCGCGCCTGGAAATGCGGTCCGACCTGCGTGCCATGGGGCGCGAGGCGGGTCTCATTGCGGTGCTGGCCGCACTGACCATCGTCGGATATGCCCTTGCCATGGTAGGCGTTTCGATGATCATCGGAGACGGTTGGCAAAGGGGGCTGCCGTTCTTGATCATCGGCACGGTTCACGTGTTGGCGTCGGGCGTTGGAATTCTGATCGCGGTAGCCCGATTGCGTCGGATGCGCCCCATGAACGCAACGGCCGGCGAGGTCAACCGGAGCCTGGAGCCGCTGGGGATTTCACCGACGGGGACGTCGGCACGGCCATCGCCGACGGACGGGCAGCAGGAGATCCGATGACGGGACCGCGCGACAAGCTCGGCCCAGACGACGTCGATCCGGAGATCCTCTTTGCCGAGGCGGAGATTGCCCGCGCGCGCGAGGCGGTCGCCGAGTCCATCACGGCGCTAGAACAAGAAATCTCGCGTGCTTTCGATTGGCGCGAGTGGGTGAGGCGCAAGCCGTATCTCGCCGTGGCCGGCGCCCTCGCGGTTGGCGCGTTGCTGGGCAGCCTCAGTTTCGGCCGTGACAAGCACAGGTAGGCAACCACAAGCCAAGGAGTCGAACATGCAGAGCACCACATCCGAGGAAAGCAAGGCTGCGGTAGAAGCTCCTGACACCGGGGAGCAGGAATCTCGTCAGCCCATCGACGAGCTCAAGGAACGGCTCGAGCTGCTCAATGAGCGGGTCAAAAACTTCATCAAGGAACGTCCCGCGGTTTGCCTCGCGGGGGCCGTGGCGCTTGGCTATCTGGTTGCGCGCATCGCACGACGGAGGAGCTAGCAACATGAAATCGGCAGAGCCGAGCGTGAGCAGGCTGATCCGGGACGGTCTCGACATTCAGGGGCGCGTCGAGCGGAATCCTTATGGCATGGTGGCTGGAGCGCTTGCCGTCGGATACGTCCTGGGCGGAGGGATCTTCACGCGGCTGACGGAGCGGGTTGCTGGGGCTGCCTTGCGCGCCGGCCTGCTAGCGATTTTGCCGCGCCTGGAAGAGGAATTTCTAGGTGGCAAGGACGTCCAAGGGGAAAGCGCTACGAGCGAAAAAGGAGAATGACGATGAAACTGCACGACTTGAAGGATATGGACAAAGACGACTTCTTGGGGCTCATCGGCCTGCAGAGCAAACGCTCGTTTACCGGCGAGTTGCTTGGCACCTTGGGGACGTTCGGCATCGGCATGCTCGTGGGTGCCGGGGTCGCGCTTTTGCTGGCGCCGAAACCGGGACGAGATTTCCGGCAGGACATTCGCGCGAAGATGCAGCGAGGGAAGGGCGATGCGGAAGCCAAGAGCCCGAACGGCGCGAGCGAGACCGCTGAGACCCACGCCTGAGGCGCGACGAGCGAAGGAAGTTCACTTCTGAGCGTCGAGCTCGGCCAGAGGCCGGCCGCGGCCGATGTCCCGGTGCTTAACCTCCACTTGGAAAGCGCCGAGCTGTCGGCCAAGCTCGTTGGCGATCACGACCGAGCGGTGGCGTCCGCCCGTGCAGCCGATGGCGATGGTCGCGTAGGTCTTGCCTTCGCGCTCGAACGCCGCCACGCACAGGGTAAGCAGCTCTTCCGCTTTTTCGAGGAAGAGCTTGGTCTCTTGGCTCTCCATGACGTAGGCGCGCACCGCTTCTGCTTCGCCAGACAGGGCAGAAAGCGAGCTCACGAAAAACGGATTGGGCAAGAAGCGAACGTCGAGCACGATGTCGGCTTCGGTGGGCAAGCCGTACTTGAAGCCGAAGGACATCACCGTGACGGCGAGATTCCCCTCGGCACGGCCATAGCGGCCGAGCACGATGGAGCGCAAGCCGTGGACGTTGAGCTCGCCGGTATCGATGACGGCGGTGGCTTCGGCGCGCAGGCCGGCCAGACGCGTGCGCTCGGCCTCGATATCCGAGCGGATGTCTTTGCCGAGGAGCGGATGCCGCCTCCGTGTTTCGGAAAAGCGGCGGAGAAGGATCTCGTTTGGCGCATCCAAGAAGATGACGTCGATGGAGTGCCCGGCCGAGCGCAGCTCGGACAGAACGCGTGACGTATCGGTCAGAAAATCGCCGCTGCGGGCATCGACGACGAGTCCGGCGCGCGTGACCTCGTCGCGCCCGGCAAGAAGCTCGATGAAGCGAGGCAGAAGCGCAATCGGCAGATTGTCGACGCAGTAAAAGCCGAGATCCTCGAGCGCGCTCTTGACCGTGGTCTTGCCCGCCCCCGAAACACCCGTGATGACGACGAGCTTCATGCGTTACTCCACATCACCGCGGAAGCGCCGTTGGCGGGCTTCGGCCAGCGCCTGATCCAGGCGCTCCTGGAATTCGCGCGCGGCGTGGTGACCGCGCACCTGGAGCAAGCGGTTTCGTGCGGCGACTTCGACCAGCGAGCTGACGTTTCGGCCGGGACTGACGGGAATGCGTAGCATGGGCACGGGCACGTCCAGAATCGAGTACGTCTGGTCATCCAGACCCACGCGGTCGGCGGCTTCCGATTCTTCCCAACGCACGAGCTCCATCACCAATTCGACGCGCTTCTCGTCGCGCACGGAGGCGACGCCGAACATGTCTTTGATGTTGATGATGCCGATCCCGCGCACTTCCATGTGATGCTTGATGAGCTCGGCCGACCAGCCGACCAGCATGTCGTGCGCGCTTCGGCGAACCTCGACCAAATCGTCCGCCACCATGCGGTGGCCGCGCATGACGAGCTCGAGCGCGGCTTCCGACTTGCCGATGCCGCTTTTGCCAAGCAGCAGGATGCCGACGCCAAGCACGTCCATGAGCACGCCGTGAATGCTCGCGGTGGGCGCGAGCTCGCGCTCGATGTACGTCTGAATCGATTGAATGGCCACCGACGAGCGCAGCGGCGTGCGCAGCAGCGGCACGCCTAACCGATCGGCAGCTTCGAAGAGCTCGGGCGGTACGTCGAGCCCCTTGGTCACGACGATGCACGCTGGCTCGAGAGCCATGAAGGTCTCGATGCCGTGGCGCGCTTCCTCGACGGGCAGACTGGCGAGATAGGCCAGCTCGGTGGCGCCGAGGATTTGCACGCGCTCGGGTTGAACTTGGCGAACGAACCCGGCGAGAGCCAATCCAGGCTTCTGCACCCGGTGGAACGTCACCCGCCGACCGAGCCCGGACTCACCGGCGAGCAGAACCAGGCGGAGGCCGGCAGCTTCGCTCAGCAGCGAGCGCACCGTCAGCGTGGTCGCCAAGCCACCGTCGCTCAATATTTGTTGTCCTCTTCGACGATGGTCTGGTAGATGGCGGACGCTCCGTCGGCATCCAGGAGACGCTGGCGGAAGCTGGCGTCGCGGAAGAGCCGCGACAAGCGCGCCAGCGCCTTGAGGTGAATACCTGCCGAGTTCGATGGAGCCACCAGCAGGAACACCAGATGGGTGGGCTTGCCGTCGATCGAATCGAAGGCCAGCCCAGGCACTGAACGGCCGAGAGCCCCCATTAAACGCTCGACGGTGTCGAGCTTACCGTGGGGAATGGCGATGCCGTCACCGATGGCCGTCGAGGCGAGCAGCTCGCGTTCTTCGAGCACCTTCTGAAGCGCCAGCGGATCGACCGCAACCTTGCCGCATCCCTCCTTCCGCCCGGCAAGAAATGCCGACATCTCGGCCAAGACTTGCGTCTTGGTCGAGCCGGCCAGCGTCGGAATGATGGCGTCGGGGGACAGGAAGTCGACGACCTTCATGACAGTACTTCCGAAAGAGCGTCGCTACGCGGACGGAGCTGCGACTCCGGTCTCGATGAGACCGTAGTTGCCGTCTTTGCGACGATAGATGACGGAGAGCGTGTGCTTGTCGCCGTCGACGAACACCAGCACGTCGCGCTCGACCAGGTTGAGTTGCATGGCGGCGTCGCGCACTTGCAGAGTGCGCACCTCCTCGGTGGCATCGCGGACGACAGGGATGTCTCCCACCGCCGGCTTGGCATCGGCCGCCGCTCCAGGCTGCGGTTCCAGGTTCTCGGCTGCGACGACGGTTTGACGGACCTGCAGCTTGGGACCGCCGTGCGGCTTGTGCGTGCGGATCTTCTCCTTCCACTTGCGCACTTGGCGCTCGATGCGGGCGACCGCCAAGTCGATCGACGAGTACATGTCCTCGGTCGTCTCGCGCGCCTGAAGGGCGATTCCATTCGGCAAGGTCAGCGAGAACTCGGCCGTGTGGTTGTGATTGCGCTCCACTGAGAACGTACCGTGGGCAGCAATCGGATCACGACTGAAGTACTTCTTGATCTTCTCCAGGCGCTCCTCGGCGTAATCTTTGACGGCGGGGGAAGCTTCCATGTGGCGGAAGGTTGTCGAAAGCTGCATCGAATGGGCCTCCAAGGGACGTTGTGAGTATGGGGCAGGCAAGATCTAGAATACTTTTTTGCGCTTACTACTGGGTTGGATTCTCAATTGTTCGCGGTATTTCGCGACGGTTCGGCGTGCGATCTCGATGTTCTGTTCGGCAAGCAGCTCGACGATGCGCTGGTCGGAGTGCGGGTGCTTGGTATCTTCGTTGGCGACGATTTGCTTGATCTTCAGCTTGACTGCCTCGGAGGCCAAATCGTCGCCGTCGCTGCGCGTGATACCCGAGTTGAAAAAGTACTTGAGCTCGAAGATGCCCTGGGGCGTGTGCACGTATTTGTTGGTGGTCACGCGTGAGACGGTCGACTCGTGCATGCCGATGTCGTCGGCGACGTCGCGCAGGATCAGCGGCTTCAAATACGCCGAACCCTTCTCGAAGAACTCGCGCTGAAAGCGCAGAATCGATTCGGTCACGCGAACGATGGTGCGCTGGCGCTGCTGAATCGAGCGAATCAGCCACTGGGCGCTGCGCAAGCGCTCCTGGATGTATTCGCGCGCCTTCGGCCCTTTGGACAAGGCCACGCGGTAGAAGTCAGAAATCTTGAGCTTGGGCAGACCGTCGTCGTTGGCTACGACGAAGTACTTGTCGCCGACCTTCTGAATATGGACGTCCGGCGTGATGTAGTTGGGCTCTTCGTCGGTGTAGGCACGGCCGGGCTTGGGATCGAGCGCTAGCACCACCTTGGTCGCCTCGTAAACCTCTTCCAGCGGCTGGTCGAGATCCTTGGCGATGGCAGCGTAGTTGCGCTTTTCCAGGTTGTGCAGGTGTTTGCCGATGATGCCGAGCACGAGATCGTCATCGGCACCTATATGGCGCGCCTGGATGAGTAGGCATTCCTGCAAGTCGCGCGCGGCAACTCCTGGCGGGTCGAACTCTTGTACGCGCCGCAGTACCTTCTCCGCAAACTCCACGGCCACCCCGGCCTCTTCCGCCAGCTCTTCGGTGGTGAGGTCGAGGTACCCGTCTGAGGTCAGGTTGCCGATGATGAGAAGCGCCACCGCTTCCTCATCCTTGGAAAAGCCTCGGGTCAGCTTGAGTTGCCATTCCAGGTGGTCGAACAGAGAAGTACCACGCGTAAGAGTGGCTTCGATGGACGGCAGCTCCTCCGAGTTCGACCGGAAGGTCGGCATCGGGGCGGCCTGCGACTGGTTTTCGAGATAAGTATCCCAGTCGAAATCCGCGACCGCCTCGTTGGAGCGCGAGTCGGCCTTGACCTCGCCGGTCTCGGTCTTGTCGCCGGAGAGTTGCGCCACCGGCGTTTCGGTCTCGCCGATGCGCTCGGTCTCCGCCTCGCGAACCGCGCCCGCCACCGCCTCGTCAGCGGCGGTTCCTGGCTTCGATTGTTCCGCCGAGACCTCGGTTCCATCCTCCAGGATGGGGTTCTCGAGCAGCTCATCACGCACCATGTCCACGAGCTCCACGCGCGAAAGCTGCAGCAGCTTGATCGCCTGCTGCAGCTGCGGCGTCATCACAAGCTGCTGCGAGAGCTTGAGATGCTGTTTAATCTCCATGGACATGCGTCACCGTGTCTTGCTATCAGACCATCGACAGATCCTGCCTATTTGATAGCACCGTGTACTGGTTGGGAAAAGCAAAAGCCTCCGATGGTACGCCGATTGCTTGAGGAGAGGGCGCAGAGGTGTGGGAGGGCGCAGAGGGCGGCCTTCGTTGCGTTGTCGTACCCTCTCGGCTCTCGTAACCCTCTGCGTTCTCTACACGACCGGGTGGGCGGCTTCCGCGACTGCGGGGACCTTGCGCCGTTTTTCGAGGCGCATGCGCAGGGCGGCTCCGATGAACGACCGGAAGAGCGGATGCGGATTTTGCGGACGTGACTTGAACTCGGGATGGAACTGGCACCCCACATAGTAAGGGTGGTTCCGAAGCTCGATCATCTCGACCAACTTGCCGTCGGGCGACTGCCCCGAGATTACCAGGCCGGCGGCGATCAGTCGGTCGCGGTAGTCGTTGTTGACCTCGTAACGATGGCGGTGGCGTTCGGAAATTTCGCGCGTTCCGTAGGCTGCTTCGGCGCGAGTGCCGCTGGCCAACTGGCAGGGATACGCGCCGAGGCGCATGGTGGCACCCTTCTGGGTGATCTCCCGTTGCTCGGGCATGAAGTCGATCACGGGATGCACCGGCTGGGGCTCGAACTCGGTCGAGTTGGCGCCGGCCAGGCCTGCGACATTGCGAGCGAATTCGATGGTCGCGATCTGCATGCCGAGGCAGATGCCGAAGTAGGGCACGCCCTTTTCGCGCGCGTAGCGAGCCGCTTCGATCTTGCCCTCGCTGCCGCGCGTACCGAAGCCAGGTGCCACCAGGATACCGTCGGCGCTCTCCAGGCAGCTGGTGCCCTTGCGTTCGATTTCTTCCGAGTCCACGTGGCGCAGGTGCACTCGGCAATCGTTGGCGATCCCTCCGTGGGTGATCGCCTCGTTGAGGCTCTTGTAGGACTCGGCCAAGTCGACGTACTTGCCGACCAAGGCGATCTCCACTTCGGACTCTGGGCTTCGCATACGCTCGACGACCTGTTCCCAGCCCGTCAGCTCGGGCGCGCGCGACCAGATGTTGAGCAACTCGGCGATCTTTTCGTCCACGCCTTGCTTGTGGAACTTGGCGGGAACTTCGTAAATGCAGTCCACGTCTTCGTTGGCGAACACCGCGTCGGGCGAGACGTTGGTGAAGAGCGCGATCTTTTGTTTGAGCGCATTGCCGACGGCGCGGCTGGAGCGACAAAGAAGAATGTCGGGCTGGATGCCGATTTCCCGCAGCTTCATGACCGAGTGCTGCGTCGGTTTCGTCTTCATTTCGCCCGCGGCGGAGATGAAAGGAATCAGCGTGACGTGGACCGAGATGGCGTTCTGGTGTCCCATCTCGAAGCGCAGCTGACGAACCGCCTCGAGGAAAGGCAGCGATTCGATGTCGCCGACCGTGCCGCCGATCTCGACGATGAGCACGTCCACGTCCTCGGCGCATTCCAAAATGCGCGCCTTGATTTCGTCGGTGACGTGCGGAATGACCTGGACCGTGCCGCCGAGGTATTCGCCACGGCGCTCTTTTTGGATGACGGTTTGGTAGATCTGGCCTGCCGTCGCGTTGTTAGCGCGGGTCATGCGCTGCGAGAGAAACCTCTCGTAGTGTCCGAGGTCCAGATCCGTCTCGGCGCCGTCGTCGGTGACGAAGACTTCGCCGTGTTGGGTTGGATTCATCGTGCCCGGATCTACGTTCAGATACGGGTCGAGTTTTTGGATCGTGATCTTCAGCCCACGCGCTTCGAGCAGAGATCCGATCGATGCTGATGCTAATCCCTTACCGAGGGATGAAACAACACCCCCTGACACGAAGATGAACTTCGTCCGCTTGGGGAGAGCCCTTGTCCCGCCGGCCATGTTACTTGCCTCCTTCGGGCTCCGTGAGAAGGCGATTTGCCTGCCCAAGTTCCCGAGTTGCGATCATTCGTTCTTTTCTCAACTCGGGCCGCAATCCTTTGCTTCGAAGGGTTCGAAGTCAACGACGAAGATCGAAAAGCTACATCGCGACGAAATAGCTAACGTTCGTCGAGAAATGCGATGTAAAGGAGCGCAGTCTGGCGACGGTATACGACGGGGCTGGCGGTCGGTGCGCTGGTGTAAAAAACATAGCGCGCTCCCACTTCGAAGCGGCCTTCGAAGAGCCGCGCCACATCCACTCGGAACGTGCTGCGCGATTCGTCTTCGATGCTGGCGCTCGGCAGTCCGGCGACGGGTTGAAGGAAGGTCAGCGGATCCTGGTAGCGCGTGGCCACCAATTCGCCGCGCATGGAGAGCGACAACTGCCAAGGCAGCGGAATGACGGCGCGAGCGTGGAGCAGCCCACGCACGAGCGCTTCCCCGTAGCTGTTCGACTGGTTGACATGCAGGGCGGCACCTCCGCCGACCAGAAAGCCGCTGGTGCGCGTGACCTCGGCATTGGCAATCCAAAACCGATCCTGGTGCCGAGGTATGCCGGCCTGGTCGGTGCAGCCGATCGAGGTGCACGCTGGACCGTGGAAGTTTCGAGCTTCCACGCTCCCGGTAAGGCTTCCTTCCCAATCGGCCGCGTTTTCGAGCAAGTCGCCTGGAACGACAGTGCGCAAGCTGAAGAAGGCCGTGGGAGCGGCGAAGCTGTACGCGTCGTCGGGTTTGAAGGTGAAGACGCGGTAGCCACCGCCAAGCGCCAACGAAAAGGACCGGCCGAGTCCCTGTTCGAGCCGCAGCGACGGCGCCAGCGAGCGGAAGTCGGGCAACTCGGAGGATCGGCGCTGAAAGACGTCGTAGTAGCTTGCCGCCACCGCGACCTGGGTGCGCGAGGCAAGCTGCTGAACGTCGCTGAAGGCACTCTGCACGACGAAGACGTTCTCGGCGCGCGCCGTGCTGCTGGTAAACCATTTGCCGCCGAAGGCGCCGGATACCGCGAGCACGTTGCTTTCACCAAGCGCTGTCGAAAGACTTCCCGACGTCGCAAAGCGGGCGAGCGACGAGGCGGGAACCGACGGCTCGATGGAAGCGCCGGCCACGCTCTCCGTGCGCGCAGGGTTGGTATCGTACTCGAGGCCGTCTTCCAGGCGCCAATCGTAGTGCACGGGGTCGGCGTGCGCCGATGGGGCGCAGAGCCCGAGTCCAACGGCACAGAGCCCGAACCTCAAGGCGCAAAGCCTGGATCGAACGATGGCGACGATGCCCAATCGCATCGCCGCCGATACTAGCCCAAGCCGATGCCGACGCGCGTGTGTCGGCCGACGAATTCGTTCGCGATCCTACGGAGCCCGGCTTTTCTGCAGCAGGGTTCGCGCTTCCGCCTGCAACGCGTGGGCGCGCGCGCGCAAGGCCGAGGCGGCGCGATCGAGTGCCTCCGGATCGGATGCGGCGCCGCTGGCCCCAAGGACTTGCCGTAGCTCCGCTGCGGTCGTCGGGTCGAGATACAGTCGCTGATCGATCGTCTGGCGATCGAGCGCGCCACCGCTGGCTTGCGGCGAGGTCTTGGCCGAGGCGGTGGCCTCGGACGAGATTACCGCTGGAGCGGCAGTTGCGGATGATGCGCCCGTAGCGCCATTCGAGTCGACGGTGAGGGTTGTGCTACCGCCGCTCTTCGTGGTCGAGCCGCTCGAGGGCAGCGGCTGGAGCGGCCGCTGTGCGGCCGCGGAGGTTGCCAGGCTGCGCTTGGAAGATTCCAGACCCGAAAAAGGATCGCGGTCCCAGGCGCCGGCACGTCGGCGCAGCAGTCGGCGGTTGCGCAGCTCTTCGGCCGCCGTGGCGAGACGATCCGCTTCTCCGTCGAGCTTTTGCGCCTGGTCAGCGAAGAGTCCCGCCTTGGCCTCCAGCTCGACGCTTCCGTCCTGGGGCGATACCTGCGGCGGCGCCGGCGGTGGCCTGCTGCTGGAAGCGTCCCCCGAAACCCAGCCGAGTGCGCGAAGTCTGGCCTCGGTTTCCGTGACCTTCTTGGCGAGCGCTTCGGCGTCGGCCATGCGATCGCGCAAGCGGTAGTCGCCGCGCACCGATCGACTGCTCCGCTTGAGCACGGCGACCTCGGCGTTGGCGCGCGCGAGCTCGGCCTGCAGCCGCTCGAGATCCGCCAGCGACTGGCGCACGGCGGTTGCATTCGTTCCCGCGGGCTGGGCCAAGGCCATCGGGGGCGACATCAACCATGCGCCCAGGACGGCGGCAGCAATGGATGTCGAGAGAACGCGCATTTGCTCAGGATACTAGCAAGCTGTGAGCCAGCCGGCAGCGGGCTAAAAGCTGTGGAGTTGAAGCTCGGGTATCTCAGTTTTTTGAGGACCCCTCCGAGGAACACGGTGGCTAACGAGGACGGAGCTGTTCTTTCCACGGCGCCGCTTTCGGGTTCTACTGAGGCATGCAGAAAACTATCGCGGCGTGGTTTGTACTCGGGCTCGTTAGCGCGTTTGGGTCGTCATGCGCAACGTCCGCGTCCGTGCAGGCGTCTCGGTCGACCGGCAACGCACTTCTCGATTACTATCCACTTTTGCCCGGCTGGGGTTGGGCGTACGACGTCGAAAACGGTGGCGGAAAGGTGCTCGCGCTCTATTCCGTCGCCGAACGTCGCGGCGACATTGCCGTCGTGAAGAACGGCGAGCGCCGCATCGAGTACGCCATTCGGCCCGACGGAATTGCGCGCATGGAAGGCAGCGTGACGGCCGACTTTCTCCTCAAGCTGCCGATCCGCAAAGGCGCATCGTGGGTCGTGACCGACGGACAGGCGACCATCGTCGAAGCCGGGGCACAGGTCACCTTGGCCTCGGGCACCTACCATGATTGCATCGTGGTCGAGGAGGTGCGCGGCCAGCCCAGTCGAGTCACGCGTACGACCTACTGCCAAGGCGAAGGTCCCGTGGCCATCGAGATGCGCGTGCAGAGGCCCATGAAAATGGAATTCGAAACCATGGTGCGAGCCAGCCTGCTGAGCGTCACTCGACCGGAGGAAGCCGGCAAATAGGACTGAGGGCCGAGCCGCAGCAGGAAGGGCAAGACGGAAAGTCCGACGGTGACGGCGCGTCGACAGATCGCGAGCAAGCGATGCCAAAAGTCCTTTGAGTTGCCAAATCGCTCGGCTACGACACGCTATCAGCGCCAAGGCTCAAGCGGCAGCGCGCCCTTTCAAGCACAAGCTGATCGTGCGCGAAACCCAGCTTGTCGTGCCAGAGGAGAACCCTGCGATTCCGACACTCTACCGAGCTGTTGCCGGAGATCGTGCGCGCGCAGAGATGATTGCCCGCGACGTGCAACTGACGCTGGAGGAGGGCCGGCGGCCGATCGTACTGACGGAGCGGAAGGTCCATTTGGAACTACTCCGCGACCTGATTAGCGGCATCTGTCCAAGAGTCGTGGTGCTGCGCGGCGGCCCGGGTTCAGGCGGGCGAGCACGAGCAGCAGCGATTTCGCTTTCCGGTGCTCGTTCGCGGGTCATCGTGGCGACAGGGCGTTACGTCGGAGAGGGATTCGACGATCCCACGCTCGACACGCTCTTTCTGGCCATGCCCATTTCGTGGAAGGGTACGGTGATCCAGTACGCTGGGCGAATCCAGCGCTTGCATCCTGGGAAGCGGGAGGTCCGAATCTACGACTACGTCGATCGAAACGTCCCGGTATTCGATCGCATGTTCCGCCGTCGCCTCGCAGGTTACCGATCGATCGGGTATGTGGAAGCGGACTTGCCCCCGGGCTACGGCGAGGCGGACGACGACTGGACCCTTGGCCGCGGTTGGGACGACAGTCTGGACGAGGACGACGTAGGCGAAGGATCGACCGACGACGAGTAGCTACCAGACCGCGGCCACGTCAGGAGAGCAACGATGAAGGATACTGCTCTGGTGCTGCGGGAGGAGGCGACCCGACGGCGGTCAGAAATTACGGCTTTACGATGGTGAGACAGAACTCGCTCAGTTGAAGCGAACGATGTCTTCTGGTTCTTGCAGATTCGGTCATGTACAATTTGTACATGTCGCGACAAATGGCTATCAGCGAAGTCAGGAAAGCTCTGCCCTCTCTTTTGAGGGAGATTCAAAGAGCTGGCACTACCGTGGAAATCACGAATCGTGGCGTCACCGTTGCGCGATTGATCGGGCCGGTGACTGACGAGGCCGGAACAGCAAGGGCACTTCTCGCCCTGCGACAAGCGTTGCCGCGCCGCCGTGGGCGGCGCGGAGACGTGTCGGTGCACAAATCCGACTATCTGACGAGACGCCACGACTAATGCCACTCCCGAAGGACTTGTTCGTCGATACGTCGTTTTGGTTCGCGGCCATGGTAGCCAAGGATGTGAATCATGAACGCGCGGGCGAATTGCTCGAAGAGGCGGCCGTTGCGGCCAGCCGGTTCCACACCACGCGCGAGGTGATGAGCGAAACCCTCACCCTTCTACGCTATCGCGATGGGGCGCGTTCGGCTCTGCTGTTTGCCCGGGATATCGTGCCGACTGTCGAAATGGTCGTTCCAGATTCGACCGACCACGCTGCCGCGCTGGAGGTCTTTCGACGTCTGGCCCCCAGGCGACGCCTCTCTTACTGCGATGCGGTCTCGTTCGTCATCGTGAGGCAACGGCTGGGTGACATGGCCTGTCTGGCCTTCGACCGCGACTTTCGCGCGCTTGGTCTCACGGTTCTCGCCTGACTGTTACGACGGCAGCGAAGGAGGATGCGTCTTTGGTGCTGCGGGAGGGGGCGCCGCGACCGCGGCCAGCAATCGCGCCATGCCGTCGAAGAGCGCGGCGAGCGCGCCAGCGGCGGCTGGAGGCGCCTCGATGCGCAGGCTGCCGTTGCTGCCGCGTTCAACCCTGATGGCCTCGAATAATCGTGCAACATGGGCGTCGCCGGCAATAGCGGGCGAAGACAGGGAAGACATCTCCGGCTGGGGCGCAGGAACCTCCTGGCCGGCGAATTTGCGGCATCGATCATCTCTTCGACCTCGATGGCGGGCGCCTCGCTCTCGTCGGTCACGGCGGTGTCCACGACGGCGACGGGCGACGGTACGGAGGGCGGCTCAATCAGTCGCTCCAGAAGGGTCATGAACGAGGACGAGCGCTCGAAGGCGATCTGGTCGCTGCCGCCCTCGAAGAGTCCTTTGAAGAGGGCTCGCTTGTCCGAAACGATGCCGGCGATGCGATGCGTTCCTCGATGCATTGCTGGCTGACCAGATTGTAGACATCGATCGGCCGCTTTTGCCCCAGGCGGTGGATGCGCCCGATGCGCTGCTCGAGCACGGCGGGATTCCAGGGCAACTCCAGGTTGATGCAGGCGTTGGCAGCCTTCTGCAGATTCAACCCCACGCCGCCCGCATCGCTGAGAAACAGGATCGCAGCCTTGGGGTCGTCGTGAAAATCCACCAGGTTCTGGGTGCGGCGCCGCAGTCCTTCCTGGCCGGTGAAGAACATGGCGCGCAGCCCCTCGGGTGCGAGTAGATCCGACACGGCCCACGCCGCAAGCTCGAGCATGCGCCGCCACTGGCTGAAGACCACGACCTTGCGTCTCTGGGTGACGACCAAGTTGCCGACCAACTCGCGCAACTCGTTGAGCTTGGGCGTGGCCAGCGATTCGAGCAGCTTGGGCGTGGGCGCGCAGCCGCAGGTCCGGCCAAGTCTCGTTGAAGTTGAGCTGAGCCATCCCATTCGAGATCACACGCTGGGTGGCAAGCAGACTCATGAGCCGAAGGAATTCGGGCGGGGTGAGCGGACGACGCTTGCCCATGGCCAGAAGCTTGGCGATGGGCTGGTTGAGATCGTCGTGGGCGGCGCGCTGATCGTCCGTCAGCGCCACGGGTACGACGGTGTCCTGGCGGAGCGGGAGCTGGGCCAGCACCTCGGAGCGCAGGCGGCGCAACAGCACGGGAGCGAGGCGAGCTCGCAAGGCCGTCAAGTTGCGCGCGCCGGTCACCTCGCGCGTGCCGTCGGCGTAGGCGGAGTGCAAGGGCAGCAGCCGCCTTTGGGCTCGAGCGCGCGGTCATCGACCCACTCGACAATCGACGCCAGCTCTTCCAGGCGATTTTCCATTGGGGTTCCGGTCAGCACCAGGCGATAGGTGGGGCGCAAGTGCTTGATGGTGAGCGCCGTGCGCGTGGACCAGTTCTTGATCCGCTGGGCCTCGTCGAGCACGACCAGATCGGAGCCCCAGGCCGCGATGGCGTCGAGATCGCGCACGACCTGCTCGTAGTTGGTGACCAGAAATCCTCGACGTGTCTTGGCGTAGATTTCGCGTCGGGCCTCCGGGCCGCCTTCCACGACCACCAGCGGAGCTGCGCTCACGGCCTGCCACTCGCGCTGCCACTGGGATTTCAGTGATGCGGGAACAATGAACAGTCCACGGCGCACCAGCCCGACCTCCTGGAGTGCCGCCGCTGCCACGATGGCTTGCGTGGTCTTGCCCAGGCCCATGTCATCGGCGAGCACCAGCCGCCCCTGGGTCAGGAAGCGCGCGACGCCCGCTTTCTGATAGTCATAGAGGCGGCGCTTGCCGTGACTGCTCGCTCCTCGCACCGTTCCGCACTTCGAGCAAACGTTGCCTCCATGATCGTGATGAGCGGAATCGGACTTGTTTGCCACGAAGGACATTGGCACTATCGGGCCCGTCGGAACTCACAGACGCACCAGACTTGGCATCTTCGCCGGTTTGGTGAATAGACTAGTCTTGTCGCCAAGTTGGAAGAAGCGGCCCGTGAAAACTGGTACCAAGTGGTGCCAAACGTAACCTAACTTGCAAAATGAATCGCATAACCTATCGAAATTATTATGCGGGGATGGCGGAACTGGTAGACGCGCCAGACTTAGGATCTGGTTTCGAAAGAAGTGGGGGTTCGAGTCCCCCTTCCCGCACTGCAATCAATTCGGCAAGTTAGGTCGCAAAGATCTGGTGTCATCGGGCTGGTTGGCGTTCGATCCCCCACTTGATCCCCCACTTTTCCCCTCGGTGTCCGTCCCCATGACCATGCGGACGATGCTGCCAGCGGCCGCCAGTTTCTCCTCGCTCCCCACATGTGAATAGTGCTCGGTCATGGCGGCCGTGACGTGCCCGGTGATGCTGCGGGTGACGATTTCCCCAGCAACCTGCCTGGACAGGTTGTTGAAAGTTCGTCGCAGCCCATGGGTCGTTACCCTCTTCGTGATCCCCACTCTCTTTAGTACCCTGATCAGAGCCCACCGGCTTTGCCCAATAATTCGACATTGTCGCGATGACGCATTGAACTTTCGCAGGCTTGTCGTCGCAATTGCGGTTCAGGAACGAATTGTTGGGCAAAGCCCTATGGGCGCGAGACATTCGCCACTCGTACGTCTCGGGCGGCCTTCGATGGTGCTGGTTTGTTTAGCCTGGGGCGCGTCCGACAACTGGACTGGCCTTCCCCTACCGGACGCGACCTGCGTGGCGGAATTGTTGCGCGAGGCAGATTGTCACATCCGTCGGGTATACCGTGGCGAATTTCCTTGCGCTTCTCCGGCACTCGCGATGCATCCGCCGGCATTACCGTTCAGTCAGTCGTCTGGCGGAACGTATTCAACACTGTGACTGGACGGTACGGCACAATGCGCGGAGGAATCTCATGAACGTAGTTGCTGCAACTCTGTTGACACTGTCATTGAGTATGGGGAGCGCCAGAATTGCTTATGCGGACGATACAACCACGAAAGCCGCCGCGAACAATTCCACGACGCCGGACACGGCGACAAGCGCGTCTAATGCAGCGGAAAGCGATGGTGCAGTCAAACGATTCGACTTCGAAGACGACCAGGTCGAGGGCGACCTCCAACGTCCGGATGGAGAATTGGTGACGTCGATCCCCGAGGCAAGCCAGACCAGCCTGATCGAGATTCGGCAGAACTTCGTGCCCGAGATCATGAAGAGTCTCGAAGATTTCGATTAGCCGGCCTCGCGGGCTTCGGACGACTGACACGAAGTCAGCGCCGGTGGCAATTTGCTGCGCGAGACAGCTTGCCACGTGCAACGCCGAAGGTTGGCGGGCTGGACGTGACGGAAAGCCTGGCTTTTGTCGTGGCACCGGGGATGCAAAACGGGTTTAGGGCGATGTCCGAGCAGTCAGAAGGGCGTGACGGCGCGGGCAAAGATTACTCATCGAGAGGAGGGAAGGGCAATATGACTCCACAGACCAGAAACGCGACAATCACCGTGGGATTGGCATCGTTGATCATCGGGGCGATGCTCGGGATGACGGCCGAAAAAATTCGCGGGCGCTTGCGCTCCTTCGTGCCATTGACGGCTAAGAGCGCTTCGTCGCCCGGCAAGGCACCTGCCGGGACGACTGGGAAGTCGAGCGGCGCCGGTGCTTGGAATCCCTGGCAGGAGATCCGCGACGTGCAGTTGGAGATGGACCAGCTCTTCCAAGGAACACTCGCGGGGACCAACTCGACACCGTGGACGGTATCTGCGGAGGCGAATCCGGGTTACGCCTTCTCTCTCAAGATGCAAGACCTCAAGGACCGCTACGAGGTGCACGCATTCTTGCCTGAGACAAAGGCAGCGAACGCGAAGGTGAGGCTGCAAGGCGATCGGACGCTAGAGGTAGAGGTGAGCAACAAGGAAGACCAGACTTCGAAGGGGGACGTCGTGGCGAACGTCACGGAATGGGGCCTGTACCAGCAAACGCTCGAGCTGCCCTCGCCGGTGAAGGTCGACCAGATGAAGATCGACCGCAAGGATCACGAGCTGGTGATTACGCTACCGAAGGCAGCCGGTTGAGTCGTCCGATGGATGAAGGCATCCTCCCCGCGGGCACTCTTTCTGCGCGGCTCGCTGGCGTGCAAGTCTTGGCGCAAGACAATTCCGTAAATGAGCGAGACTTGAAGAGGCACCTCCGCATTGGAGAGATCGTGGTACGTGCTGACCCGCCCCGGCTGCTCCTCGCCGAGGATGACGCCGCATTTCGATTTTTGCTCGTTTCGGCGTTACGCAAGGACGGCTATCAGATTGTCGCGGTCTCCAATGGCGTTGACTTGATCGACATCCTAGGAGATTCACTGAGTCGAGACGGCACCCTGGCACCTTTCCATATCGTGCTCTCCGATGTTCGAATGCCGGGATGGCCTGGGCTCGAAGGACTCGCAAGGCTGAGTTGCAACCCCGCGATGCCTCCCTTCATTCTGTTCACGTCATTCGGCGATGAGGAGACGCATAAGCGCGCGCTCGACATGGGTGCTTTGACCCTTCTCGACAAGCCATTCGATATCGACTACCTACGGGAGCTCGTTACGCAGGTGCTTGCTTAGTGCCTGGCCGGAGGGGATTTAGGCCTTGTGGACGCTTTCCCGCGCACTCCGAGCAAGGCTGAGCTTGAGTGCAATTGGAGTGACCAGGGTCGTTACGATCACCATGACGACCACGGCGGAAAAGGTTCCGCGATCGATGATGGGCTCACCGCCGAGCGAAAGCCCGAGGCCGATGTTGGCGAAGATAAGCCCGACCTCGCCGCGCGGGATCATGCCGAGCCCGACGGTGAGGCGATCGACACCGCGACCCGCACCGAGAGAACAGGCTTGTTTCCCTAGGATCGCCGCGCCGATCAAAGCGCCCGCAAGGCCCATCAACCCCCGGCCCGGCGAAGGCTCGTAGGTCGGTTCGCAGGCCCATCAGAACGAAGACGACGGGGGCGAGGAAGCTCGAAATGGGTGGATGAGAGCTTCCAGCGAATGTTCTCCTCGGTCCAAGAAGTCGAAGGAAGGATCGAGGCCAGCAGGAGCGCGGCCAGCGATGGCGCCCACTCACAGATGTGTATCCCGGTGGGTGGATTTAGCGCGTCTCCTTCGGCTTGAGAGCCGCACGCCGGTTCTTTGCCCAGCACTGTTCGTTGTGCTCGGAACAAAGTGGACGCTCCTTGCCATAGGTGACGGTCTTGAGCTGAGCTGACGAAACGCCGAGCCGTTCGAGGTAGTTCTCGACGGCGCTCGCCCGCTTGTCACCGAGCGCGAGATTCCACTCCTCGGTTCCGCGTTCGTCGGTGTTTCCTTCGATCGTCACATGAAGCGCTTGATCGGCCTTCAGACAGCGTCCCATTCGCTGCAGCAGCGCGGTGTCGTCCGGATGGATGTCCGCTTGATTGAAGTCGAAATGAATGCGCACGGTGCTGCATTCGGGGAGTCCGGACGTGATGTCGACACATTGCGACCGAATGCACAACTGTCGGTCCTGGCAGTCGATGTCCGACGAACAGGATCGGGAGGCGGTCGCGCGTGGGCTCGACACAGTCCGGTTTGGCTCGGCCGCTTTTGGCGTTGCGACGGAAGTTGCCTTTTGCGGCTCGTGAGAACAAGCGAGCCCGGCAGAAAGGAAAATGGTGAGAGTAGCGATTCGAATTTTCATAAGCACCTACCTTTGATGTCAGGGCGTTGTCTTGATGTCGTCGAGCGACGGCAAATCGGCGAGGTTGGGTTGCAGGACGATCTCGATGCGGCGGTTCTGCGCGCGATGCTCGGGCGAGTCGTTGGGGACGACCGGATCGAACTCGCCGTATCCTGCCGCCGCCAGCACTTGCGGTTTCATGCCGTTTGCTACCAGGAACTTCGTGACCTCGACGGCGCGGGCGGTTGAAAGCTCCCAGTTCGACGGAAAGTGCGCGGTGTGGATGGGGACATCGTCCGTGTCTCCCGCCACCAGGAAGTGGCGGTCGGGGATGGTTGCGAGCACGTGCGCAACCTGCGCCAAGGCGGCTTGTCCATCGGGCTTGATGGCAGTCTTGCCCGAGTCGAAGAGCACGTCGTTGGGCAAGGCGATGAGCATGCGGCCATCGCGAATCACGACCTTGAGGCGGCCAGCGTCGATCATGGAACGGAGGCGAGCCACCAGGTTGCGGAAGGTCGCCGCCCGCGCTTCGGCCGCCGCTTTCTGTTTGCGCAGCTCTTCCAGGCGGGCCTTGGCGTCGGCGAGAACCTGGGAAAGCTGACCCTTTTCGCTGGTCAGCTTGTCGACGTTTTGTCCCAGCTTCTCGAGCCGCGCTCGCAGCTCGCCGGCCAGCGCTGTCGTGTCATCGAGCTTCTTCTGGAGACTGTCTCGTTCGGCCGTCAGCGCACGAATGCGCTCATTGTCGTCGTCGCTCTGCTTTTGGAGGGCCTTCTCCCGTTCAGCCGCAGCTCGATCGTGATCCGCGCGCAGCTTGTCGAGCTCGGCGACCTTCTTATCGAAGGTTCCGGTCGTCACACAAGCACCGGTCGAGAAAATGAGTGCTGCTGCTACGATGACGGGAAGCCTAGGGATACTTCGGCGGCGGCGGTCGTGGATCATGGTTTTCCTTTCCTCTGCCGCAATCGTTTAGCAAACTGCGTGCCTGTCCTGCGCGACGGAGCTGGCGTGCTTCAGCGAAGCGAACGCAAGGATCTCGTCTTCTAGGACGTGGCATTCCGCCTCGTGTGACATCTCGCCACGGTCTCGTCCGGTCGAGAGGGGCATGCTCTTTGAGCCGTACAGTCACTTTCGGCCAGCTCGGTGTGGCATAGGCGTTGCTTTGCGAATCTGCGATCGTGTTTGTCGCCAAGGCCCGTCGACGTCGAATCGTCATGCGCTGGATTGCCCTTCGGGCCCAAGCGCTGGTCTTTCTTGCGGCCGCAGGCGGCAGCTCTTTCGGTCACGACGGTCGACCGGCCTCTCGCGAGCCTGATGGAAGAGCAACCGAGACCGCCTTGCCGACGCTCGTGGTCTTGCCAGACACGCAGTATTACGCTTCGCAGTTCCCGGAGATCTTTGTGGCTCAGACCCGTTGGATCGCCGACGAGCAGCCACTACGGAATTTTGCAGCAGCCGTCCATTTGGGCGACCTCGTCGACAGCGCGAACGATCGCACTCAGTGGAAGGTAGCCGGGGCTTGCATGCGGGTCCTTGATGGTCACGTGCCTTACGTCCTGGTGCCTGGCAACCACGATTGCGACGCCAATCGCGCGGGACTCATGGACACGTACTTTGAGCCACAAACGATGCCGTGGATCAGCGGCACGATGGTTCCTGGCAAAATTGGAAACAACTATGCCCTGGTGGACATCGGCCCCCGGCGCTGGCTGATTCTTGGACTCGAGTTCGGACCTCGCGATGCGGTCGTTGCCTGGGCGAATGGCATCCTCAAGGCGCACGCAAGCGTACCCGCCATCGTCGTCACCCACGCATTTCTCTACGAGGACGGCACCCGCTATGGCACATCGGCACCCGGACTCGCCGACTCGAAGCCGCACGGCCAGCGCTTCTCCCCCGAGGCTTTCGGGTACACACGTCGCGAAGGAATCAACGATGGAGAGCAGCTCTGGGAGAAGCTGATCGTGCCCAATCCCAACGTTCAGCTGGTGCTCTGCGGCCACGATAACGGCGTCGCTAGATTGAGCACCTTTCGACCGGACGGAACGCTGGTTCACCAAGTGCTGTCGGACTATCAGTGGCTGCATCAGGGGACGAGGAACTACGCCGGGGGCAGTGGCTATTTACGGCTGATGCAGTTCGATTACCGCGGGCACGAGATTCGTGTGCAGACCTATTCGCCGTACTTGAAGAAGTATCTGACCGACGCGGCCAACCAATTCACCCTCAGCTTGGACCTCCCCGGCTCGGATCGCATCGCGACCGGTCACCGCAGGATGCGGTAAAGGGCGATGTTCATGTAGGGCGACGAGAACCGCTTTACCAGGTCGGTGCGGATACCCGCAGGAGGTTCGAACGGGGCATAGATCTCGCTGGCGAAGATGTACTCAGCATCCGGTGAGTACACGTACGACGACCGCGCAAACTTTTCCGGTACGTAGCCGTAGCGGGGATCCTCCAAGCCAAAGACGGTGGGAAAGTTGGCCAGCACGGCCTTGTCGGCGCCCACCGTGCTTTCGAGGTAGCGGGTGGCTTCCTGTTGCACGCGGACGGCTTCCCGGAAGCTCATGTCGTAGGCGCAGTTGAAGGAGGAAGAGCTCAGTTCGGCCAACGAGACGAGGCACAGCGCGATGGTCGCCGGGAAGAGGACCCTGACTTGGTCTCGAACCAACTCCAGAAGAGCGCGGGCGGTGAGTATGGCAAGCGGTGGCAGCAAGCACAGCAAGTAGCGTTTCATGAAGACGTTGCCCGCCGAGAAGAAGAGGAAGGCGAGGGCGAAGAGCACGAAGGTCCACGCCACACTGGGGGCAAAGCGAGCCTCGCTGGTGCGCCGCCCGAAGAGTCGGAAGGAGCTCCACAGCGCCAGGACCACGGCAAAGGCCATGCGTCCCTGTTCCACGAAGACGAACGCCAGGCCATCGAGCAGCTGGCCTCTCATGGCCGTCCAGTGGAAGTTCACCTGGTCCTTATGAAACGGGTAGAGGTACCAGCCGTTCTGGTGCTTTTGAATCAAGAGAAAAATGCCGTAGAGAAGACAAGGAACGCCGAGTGCCAGAAAGCCGGCCGCGGCTTGCGCGCGCGGACGGGCCCGTAGCCCTTGTGCCGCAAGGGTGACAGCCAAAACCACGACCAAGACCAGCGCCGTCTCCTTCACGAAAATCGCCATACTCAGGAAGGTTCCTGCCTGCAGGTACCTTGCCCGCCAGAAGGTGTGCATCGACCAGAGGGCGAGGAGGGCCAAGGGAACCTCGGGAAGAAGTAGCGTGCTCTGCGCGAGGAAAAGCGGCTGTGCCACGAGCAATCCGGCCGCGGCCAATCCGACCGCGGAATTCCAGTGCGCTCGGGCGATCCAGAATACCGAGACAATTAGCGCCATCGAGACGAGCAGCATGCACACATGGGCTACTAGCGGCGTGGCACCAAACACTCGAAATAGCGCCCCGAAGGCGCAGGGAAGCAAAAGCGGATGCCCCCGCGATAGGTCGGGTGGAAGGTTGGCCGGCAAGAGGCCGAGGACATGGTCGTGAAGATAGACCGCTGCTCGGCCGTAGACGCCGAGCTCGTCCCAGAAATAGGGCAGGGCGAGGTCGCGCAACTTGTAGAGCCCGAACGGTACCAGGAGGAACAGCGTGAGGACCACCCAGGCTGGGTCCGTTCGAGCGTGGATGCGAAGGTGCCGGAGAAGAGCGCCCGCGGGAAAGCGGACGGCTTCTTCAGGAAGGCTTCTTTCGGCCACGCCCTCAACCTGAGAGCCTCCGATTGCTTGGTGATTGAGCACGCAGACGACTCTTGCGAGTAGGTCCCTGCACGAGGGGTGCCAGGCCTACGAACCTTCAACAGTTGGAAGCATCCCAAGATTCGGTAGCTGCGACAGTGGCATTCTGCCACGTGAGACGTATTGCCACGTTCGCGAGCGGCGTTTCGATGGTGAACGACCCGTGCTCTGCTGCGATTTTCGAGGCCCTTGCGGTGGCTCCGCATTTGCAGAGCGAATCAGTGGGCAAGAACAGCCAAGCCGATGAGAATTCCGACCCCGATCCTGGCGTGCCTTTGGGCTGCGATAGTCATTCGCTCGGCCGTCGCCCAATCCTCCGCCGAATCGAAGGTGGACGTCGGCGTTGACGAAAAACTGGGACAGACGCTTCCTCCTGGTGTCCAGTTAATCGACGAGCAGGGAAATCGAGTCTTCCTGCGCGACTTACTCGACAAGCCAACCATACTCACCCTGAACTACTTCCGTTGCGCTGGGCTGTGCACGCCGCTTCTCAACGGCGTCGTCGATATGTTGCAAAAGACCGATCAAGTCCCAGGCAAAGACTTTCAGGTCATCACGGTAAGCTTCGATCCTCGCGATAATGCCGAGGTCGCGGGCGAAAAAAAGCTGAACTACGTCAAACAGCTAGGCCCAGCCTTTCCGCAGGAAGCGTGGCGATTTTTGACGGGCGATCCAATTTCGACGAAACGTCTCGCCGACGCCGTCGGTTTCAGGTTCGCCAAACATGGCGAAGACTATGTCCATGCAGCGGCCATCATGGTGTTGTCGCGCCGGGGAGTGGTGACGCGGTATCTGTATGGAACAAGTTTCCTTCCTGCGGACGTCAAGATGGCCGTCAGCGAGGCGGCACAGGGCCGCACGGGACTTACCATTTCGCGCCTGCTCAGGTTTTGCTACAGCTACGACCCGTCCAGCCACGCGTATTCGATCAACACCACAAGGATCGGAGGAGCCTTCACACTCGTCCTCGCGCTTGGCTTTGGTGTCGCCATCCTGGCCAGGCGCAAAGCGCGTTGACGATAGCTTTCTTTTCTGGGGCCGAAGCGCAGGCGCATGTGAGAAGCACGAAGGGAATGATCGCGGGCTTGGAGCGCGGCATGGGTTGGCCTCTCGTGGATGTTTGGGTAGAGCTGGGCAACAAGCAACGGTCGCGCCGGGAAGTCAGGTTGTCAGACTGACAGTGGCCGTCTCGGCTCTAGGGTGGCATCGCTCGTGCACAGACAGACGGCGTGAGAAGAGCACAACTCGACCCGATCGATGAAATGTCGGCCAACAAGCATCGTCTACTCGTGGCCGAGGATGACAAGGCCTTGCGCGGGATGCTCGTTGAGATCCTGCGGTCCGACGGACACGAGGTCGTGACAGTGGCAAATGGGCAGGACTTACTGAATACGCTTGAAGTCTCGCTCGACAAGGAGCTCGGCACCGGCCCATTCGACCTGGTGATCTCCGACATTCGCATGCCGGGCATGACCGGGCTGCGCGCTTTCGAGGAAGTCGGCTACGGCCCCCATATTCCGCCGGTCGTCTTCATCACCGCTTTTGGCGACGAGGAGCTGCATGCGCAGGCGCATCACCTCGGCGCTTTGGCAGTGCTCGACAAGCCGTTCGATCTCGATGAATTTCGGGCCTTTGTGAACACGTACCTGTCCCGTACCGGGGTGACTCGCTAGCCTTCTTTCTTCGGGAACCAGCCCTTGGGAAGCCAACGCTTGAGCGCCTGGCCGAGAGCAATGCTGGTCGCGGGCTCTTGTTGCGGTGGATTGAGGATCTGCTCGTCGTAGATCGCATTGATGTCGCCGCTCGTGAGGATGGCAACGACTTTCGATTTTTCGGCGATTGTTTCCACCACGATTAATTCTTTGCTGTCGAACTCCGACATTTTAGCCAAAGCCGAGTAGAGGCTCTGGTCGCTGGTGACGGTGATCGCGGGCGTGGCCAGCTCGCGTGCGACGACGAGATTAGCCAGAGTCCCACGATGGCTCAAGACTTGCTGGACCGCCTGAAAAGAGATGACGCCAACGAGGGCATCGTGTCCGTCGAGGACCGGCAAACAGCTCTGGCCGCTGGCCGCGAAACGCTCGATGACGGCCGGTAGCGGCGTCCTCTCGCTGACCGGTTCGGGGGCCGGACTTGGGCGGAGGGCAAGGATGTCTTTCACCGTCGTTCGCTCGAGCAGCGTGCGAATGATCTGGCGCTGGTGCGTGGGAGAGGCCGCTCGCGCGGGAAGTTGTTTTTCGTAGATGGTGTGGCGCCGGACCAGCAGAAAGCCCAGCATGCACACGAACATCGTAGGCACCAGCAGGTGGTAGTTGCCGGTCATCTCGCTCACCATGATGACGGTCGAAATGGGAACGTGAGCCGCGGCAGAAAAGAACCCCGCCATGCCGACCATGGCGAAGGCACCGGGATCGGGCACCAGCGCTGGCTGCCACTGGTGGAACACGAGCCCGACGGCGCCGCCGAGGGCGCCACCGATAACGACCGCGGGACCAAAGACACCTCCGCTGCCACCAGAACCAACGGTGAACGAGGTCGTCAGCATCTTGGCTGCCGCGATGGCCAACAAAGCAAGCACCGTTCCTTGGCCTTGGAATGCGTTTTGAACCACGCCGAATCCGGTCGAGAGCGCCGACGGGACAAACAGGCCAACCGCTCCGACCATGAGTCCCCCGACGGCAGGCTTGAGCCAAGTGGGGATGCCAAGAGCCTTGAACCAGTTGCGGATGCCATAAAAGACCTGGGGATAGGTTCGGCCTCCCAGCGCGACCACTCCTCCGAGAACGAGGTACGGCCCGAGCTCGAGTGGCGTGCGAAAACGAAAGCTCGGCGTCTCGAAGAGCGCGTGCCAGCCGAAGATGGAACCAAAGGTGCTGTAGGCCACGATGGACGACAATATGGCCGGTGCCACGACCTCCGGTTCGAGATCCATGTCTCGATAGAGGACCTCCGCCGCGAACAGGGCGCCTGCCAGAGGTGCGCGGAAGATGGCGCCGATACCGGCTCCCATTCCGGCGATCATGAGGGTGCGTCGTTGGCGCGCGGACAGTCCAAGCCAACCCGCGATGTTGGAGCCAAGCCCTGCGCCAATCTGCGCGATGGGACCTTCGCGTCCGGCCGATCCACCGGTACCCATGGTGATGGCAGAGGCGAGGGCTTTTACGAAGGGAACGCGCGCACGAATCTTGCCGTCGTGAAAGTGGTAGGCGTCGATGGCCGCATCGGTGCCGTGCCCCTCCGCCTCGGGCGCAACCAAGTAGACGAGGATGCCACTCGCTAGTCCTCCAACCGCCGGTAGAAGAAAGAGGATGAGGCGCGACAGAGGGCGTGCGGACTCCGCGAAGAGCGGAATCTCGCCAGCCGGTCCTGACGGGCGATAGCCAGCGATCCCGTCGAGAAAGAGGTGCTTCGACAGGCTCAGCAAATAGTGAAAGCCCGCGCCGCCAAGACCGGCGATTACGCCGACGACTGCGCAGAGTAGAAGCAGCGTTCCGAAGTCGACGAAGTGGCTACGATACGCTAGGAGTTTGTGTTCGGACTGGTCTCGCACTGCGGATCCTTCTCGTTGTTCATAGCGCAAGGCGGGCCGACCGCTCCAATCATCGACGACTTTTCGCCGCAGTCGGCCGCTTTACGCCGGGTCGTGTCTCCGCAGTCGGGAATCCTCCCGGAATCGAAGCGACCGGGAGGAAATGGGCACAGGTCAGAAATAGTAGCGTGCTCCGATGCTGCCGTCGGTATAGACGCCGTACTTGCCGGACAGGGTGGCGTTGCTACGTACCGTAAATTCGGGAGCGATCTCGAAGAACAGCTCGATAGGATTTCCGCGCACGAGAACCGACATTCCCAACGGCAGGCGGAATCCGCCCTCGGTATAGCTCAAGCTCTGGCCGGCGGTGAAGGCGTGCCCGAGGGATCCACCGACCCCTAGATAGACCGGCAAGACGTACTGGCTGTCCGAGGATCTCCAGGTGCCCGGACTGAAGACCAGATCGAGCTGTGCACGCAGGTTGTTGCCATCGGCCCCTTCGCCGAGGGCGGCTTGAAATGCGACCGTTGATGCCGCCCACAGCTTTCCCGTCACGCCGGTCAACCTGTTTCCGATGCCGATCCCGAGGCCAAAGCGCGCTGGTGAGTTGGGCAAGCCGGAATAGGCAGGGCCGTCCTGGGACGAAAGAGGCTGCGCGCTCGGCGCGGATGCTGGCTGGCTCGGGGCCGTAAAGTCCTGGGCTGTCGCTGCCGGGGATTCGAGCAAAAGGGCGAGGAAGCTCAGATACCGGGTCGTGTGTGGAATACGGTTCACCTAGTGGCCCTTTCGACGTTCATCCAACCGTTCTTTCAGTCGCGCCCTGCTCGCTCGGCTCTTGCGAAGCTATTTCTTGGCCTTCTTGTCCTGCTTTTCGGCCTTGCTCTTCTTTTCGCCCTTCGCAGACTCCGCTTTCTTTTCTTCGCCAGCCTTGGCCTTCTCCTCCATGCCATTGCCGCCCTTGGCAGTCTTGGCCGCATCGGTCTCCTTGTTCATCTCATCAATCTTCGCCTGAGCTTGAGCGACTTGCGATTTCAGCTCATTGATGGTGAGCGACTGGCTGGCGACGAGCTTCTGTTCATTGACGAGGTCGTTCTTGCAGGTCTTGAGCGCCTCTTGACCAGCTTTGTCTTCGCATCCAGCACTGGTCAAAAGAAGGGCACCTAGGCATACCGTCATGAGCGTCTTGAGTCCTGGGGTCATGCGTTCTCCTTTGAGTCGTGGTTGACTCGTCCTGCGTCACCCCGAGCAAGCGATGTGCCACGAAAAGTGGCAGCCCTCGCGCGGAAAGAGAGGCCCCGGCGCCGAGGCAATTTGTCACACGTGGCAGCCTGCCACGTGGCGGCCAACAGAAGCGAAGCCATTCCATCAAGATTTCGGTATCGGTATGCGGCACGAGCCTTGCTGTATGCCGTTCCGAACGCACCCGAGTCCTCGCCAATTGCTTGGCGCGGGATTGAGTGGGTAACGTTAAGCCGAGGAGAGAACAGCCCAATGACAAGCAAGACCGTGACCCTCGCAGCCATCCTGCTCGGGATTGTCTGCTCCCATTCCACGCCCAAGCCCGAAACGCCGGCTACTGCCGCATCCGCCTAGGCCAAGCATCGGCGCGACGACTTCAAGGTGCAGTGATCTTTGACCCCGTTGGGTGGATTGTGGTCCGTCTCCTTCACCACAACGACGCAACTCCAGCCATCGGGGTCTCTTTTCTTCGACCGCTGGATACCGGCCGGAGCGCAGAATAGGATGGCGAGCTGATGAGACTAGCCGCCAAACTGACAGCCTTCATCCTGGCCGCCATGCTGTTGGTGTTCGGCGTGCGCGGGTATCAAGCCGCGCGCGGCCAGATGGCCCTTGCCGAAAGGCGAGCGCGCGAAAATGCCCTGCTGGTCGGGCGGGCACTGCGACCGGCTCTGGTGGAGATCTGGAGCCGGGAAGGCTCCGCCGCGGCCTTGGAGATGCTCTCGTACGCCGCCGATCGCGTGCGACGAACCCAACAGTTGGAATTGCGGTTCGTGCACATGACTGGCGCACGAGGACCGGGGGCGGATCCCCTGGTTCGTCTCGATCGCCTCGGCGGCATCGATCCCGAGGAAGAGCGAGCCTTCGTCGAGCAGGTGGCCGGGAACGAATCACTCCTCACCTACTTACCCGTGACTGTTGGAGGCCAGCAGGTCGGCGCCCTAGAGGTTGCTGGGCCGCTTACCGAGAGAGATAACGAATTTCGCGCCGAAATCATGCAGATCCTGGGACGAACCGCGCTGGCGGCTCTTGGCGCATTCGTGGCGGTCGCGGTCGCCGGGGTCTTCTTCGTCGGGCGCCCGATGCGGAGCTTGGTGGCCAAGGCCCGTCGCATCGGCACCGGCGACTTGTCCGGCCCACTCGCTCTGAAACAGAGAGACGAGGTGGGCGAGCTAGCCTCCGAAATCAACCAGATGTGTGAACGCCTGGCGGCGGCGCAGGCGCGGGTGGAGGAGGAAACCGAGCGTCGACTGGCTGCCTCCGAGCAACTTCGGCACGCCGATCGGCTGACCACCGTCGGTAAGCTCGCTTCGGGCGTGGCGCACGAGCTGGGCACACCGTTGAACGTGGTGTCGGGTCGAGCCAAGATGATCGTCCGCGGTCAGGTGAGCGGCACCGCTCTGGTGGAGAGCGCTCAAGCTATCGTGGACCAAGCGGATCGGATGACCAACATCATCAAGCAGCTTCTTGGATTTGCCCGGCGGCGAGAACCCCAGCGGCGAAAAGAGAGCCTGCGCGGAGTGGTGGAGCGGACGTTGGCACTGCTGCGCCCACTGGCCGAGAAGTCGGGGATCGCGTTCAAGCCCAGCCACGGCGAGCCCGAGCCGTTTGCCGACATCGACGTCTCGCAGATCGAGCAGGCACTCACCAACTTGGTGGTGAACGCCATTCAGGCGATGCCCAAGGGCGGCACGCTGACGGTTCACTCGTGCGAAGAAGTCATCTCGCCACCGGCAGGCGCGCCTGATTCCGCATCGGGCTGCTACGCTTGCTTGCACGTCGAGGACACCGGCGTGGGGATGACCAGCGAGCAGCTCCGCCATGCTTTCGAGCCTTTCTTCACCACCAAGGATGTAGGAAGTGGCACCGGTCTTGGCCTCTCGGTCGCACACGGGATCGTGCGCGATCACGGCGGCTGGATTGCCGCGACCAGCACGGTAGACAAAGGCAGTCGTTTTTCCATCTATCTACCTTCAGTTCACAAACCGGAAGCAACCAATGAGCAAGACCATTCTAGTCGTGGATGACGACGCTGCCCTATGCGGGCTGGTCGTCGATGGCCTTGGACGAGAAGGCTTCGAGGTGCGCACGGCGACGTCCCCCGAAGACGCCTTGACCGCCATCGCGAGTGATGACTTCGATGCGGTGCTGGTCGACATCAACATGCCACAAATGAACGGCCTGGAGCTCGGGCGCCGCATTTTGGACCAACGGCCCGATCTTCCGATCATCATTATCACCGCCTTCGGCAGCATGGAAACCGCCATTTCTGCGATTCGCGCCGGGGCGTACGACTTCGTCACCAAGCCCTTCGAAATCGAGCAACTTGCGGTGGCCGCCGAGCGCGCCTGCCAGAACCATCAGTTGCGTGAAGAGGTTCGCCGCCTTCGTGAAGCGGTCACCTCGCCACTGCCATTTTCGGGCATTCTTGGCGAGTCTTCCGAGGTTAGGCGTATGTGCAACCTGATCGATGCCGCGGCACAGACCGACTCTACGGCGTTGATTACTGGCGAGAGCGGCACCGGCAAGGAGTTGGTTGCGCGCGCCCTGCACGAACGCGGCCCTCGAAAGGCCGGTCCGTTCGTGGCCATGAATTGCGCCGCCATGACCGACTCTCTGCTGGAAAGCGAGCTCTTCGGGCACGCCCGAGGAGCCTTCACCGATGCGAAAGACGCTCGCGTAGGGCTCTTCGTGAAGGCGGGCGCTGGCACTCTGTTTCTGGACGAGATTGGCGACATGCCGGCGGGAATGCAGGCCAAGCTCTTGCGCGCCATCGAGGCTCGGGTGGTGCGACCGGTGGGCAGTGACAGCGAGGTTCCGTTTCGCGCCCGCATTGTGGCCGCGACCAATCGCGACCTCGAGGGCGAAGTAGAAGAGGGACGCTTCCGCCAGGACCTCTATTTTCGAGTCAACGTGATCCGCATTCCTGTCCCGCCCTTGCGGGCGCGCGGCGGTGACACCGTGCTGCTGGCGCAGAACTTCGCGCGGGTCTTGGCCAAGCGCCTCGGCAAGAACGTCACTGGAATCTCGGTGCCCGCGGCGGAGCGACTGATGGCCTACCCGTGGCCGGGAAACATTCGCGAGCTGCAAAACGCCATTGAGCGCGCTGTAGCGCTGACGCGCTTTGAGGAGATCGTGGTCGAGGACTTGCCCGAGACCGTGCGCACCTACAAACGGACGCCATTGCTACCCTCCGGGGAAGATCCCTCCGAGATCCTTCCCATGCACGAAGTCGAGAAACGCTACATTCTTCGCGTCCTGGAAGCCGTCGGCGGCAACAAGACGACGGCGGCGCAACTCCTGGGCTTCGATCGTCGCACGATGTATCGCAAGCTCGAGCGCTTCGAAAAAGGAGAGTAGTGGCCGCTCGGCCCGCTGGCATTCCATACCTCTCTCAGTCGCGCAGGTAGTGGCAGGTATATCCATCCGGGTGTTTTTGCAGATAGTCCTGGTGGTACTCCTCTGCCGGGTAGAACGCGGAAGCCGGAACGATCTGTGTGACCACCTTGGCCGGCCACTTGCCCGAGCGATCCACCTCGGCCTTCACGCGTTCCGCTACTCGGCGTTGGTCGTCGTCGTGATAAAAGATCGCGGAGCGGTATTGCGTGCCCCTGTCGTTGCCCTGGCGGTTGGGCGTGGTCGGGTCGTGTAGCCGGAAGAAGTAGCGCAGGATGCTTTCGTAGGAGATCACCTTGGGGTCGTAGACGATCTGCACGGCCTCGGCGTGCCCGGTGTTGCCTGTGTGGACTTGTCCGTAGTCGGGGTCTTCGGTGCTGCCCCCTGTGTAACCCACCGTGGTCTGAAGCACGCCGGGCAACTTGCGAATGAGCTCTTGTACGCCCCAGAAACAACCGCCCGAGAGCGTCGCCATGGCCTTGCCATTATTCGCCGGAGCAGCTTCGGCCCGCGGCATCTTCCCTCCGGCCGCAACTGCGAACATGGCTACGCCACCGCACGCGGCAACAGCCGCTACTACAACCAAACGAGCAACAGACCTCGCGTTCTTCATGGATCGTCCTCCAGTAGGGGCGGTGATTCAATCGATTCGTCTCACCGCCGTGTGTTCTTTGCTTGGAGATACGCGGGGGGAGGCGATTTGGTTACGCCGACAGGCCGGAAACTCGATCGCCGTTTTCGGCTGACGCGAGAATCTGCGTAACCATCCATGGGCGAGCCTCGTAGGACCTAATACGAACGTGAACCATCCACACCAGCCACGCGACCACGAGAGGGTTGCGAACCCAAATCCGGTCGTCTGGCTCCAACTTGGTGAACCATGAGCTTCAGCTTTCCAGCCCTGTTCCTTGCCGGCGTCCTGACGTTTCTCTCGCCATGCATCCTTCCGCTCGTGCCCATTTACCTGGCCACGCTAGCAGGCAGCTCCGCGACCGCGCTGCGCGATGGTTCACGTAGCAAGCGACTGTTCGCGGCCACCTTGGCGTTCTCGCTGGGGCTTTCCGTTGTGTTCGTCACCCTGGGGCTGGCGGCGTCGGCCGTGGGCCGGACGCTCTCGGGACACCGCGCTCTGGTTTTGCAACTGTCGGGTCTGGCCATCTTCCTAGCGGGGCTGAAGCTGATGGGCTTCCTGCGCGTGCCCGGCCTCGATCGCGATGTGCGTCCGTGGCTGAGCTCGGTTCGTAACGGCAGCGGAGTACTGTGGCCGTTCCTGTTCGGCGCGGCTTTCGCGCTCGGCTGGAGCCCCTGCGTGGGGCCAGTGCTTGGCTCCGTGCTCGCCTTTGCCAGCACGTCGGAAAGCCACGTCAGGGCCGCGCTGTATCTTGCCACCTACGCCTTCGGCCTTACGTTGCCCCTGATGGGGGTATCGCTGGTAGCGCCCGTGGCCTTGCGCCTGCTCGACAGGGCCAAGCGGCACCTGCGCAAGTTCGAGATTGCCAGCGGGACCTTGCTGGCAGCGATGGGCCTGCTGTTCATCACCGGCAACCAAGCCGCGATCATGAACCCGGCGACGGTGTCGGCGAATCAGGTTGCCGCTACCGCCACAGCACAGCCACCGACTTCCCCCGCCAGGTGCAGTGCCGGCGTATCTCGCGAATCACCGACACCTGAGGTCACTTCGGCACCCGTTGCCCCTGTCGAGACCATTCCGACCATGGTGGAATTCGTCTCTGCTGGGTGTCCAATTTGCCAGCGCATGCAACCAGTCGTGGCCGCCGCCGAGCGTGGGTGCGCCTTGCACGGCATTCGCGTCCGCCAACTCGACGTGGCTACCTCCGCTGGCCGAGACGCTGCCGCCGAGCGGGGCGTGCTGGGTGTGCCCACCTTCCTGTTCTTGGACAGCACCGGGAACGAGGTTGCACGCCTCGTCGGTCAGCAGCCACAGGAGGTGCTCATCCAATCGCTGGAGGTCTTGGCCGGGGAGAAGTGCGACGGCTTCCGGCCCATCACGGGTTCGGCCACAGAAGGCTCTTGAACTGGACACACCGACGCCGCCACACCGGCCACCGAGACCAAGAGCAAGTAATCCCGACCTTCAAGGACCGGAAAACCTGGAAAACGTCCCCTTGGACTTCCCAGGGGCAGGTAACCACTCTGGAAATGGCCGATGGGTGGACCCAGGTGGCATCTACCGAAGTGGTTGAGACGCAGTGTGGTGGCCCAGGTAGGGTTTACCAATGTGGAAATGCGAGATGGGCGGACCCAGGTGGCGTTGCCCGCCGTGGAAGGGCGAGCTGGGTGGACCCAGGTGGCGTTGCCCGCGGGGGAAATGGGGGATGGGACGGGCGCAGGGGAGGTTGCACGCTTGGGAAATGGGGGATGGGAGGACGGAGGTGGCTTCATCTTTGAAACCCGGTGGTCCAACCGCAGAAGGAACGATCCCGCTGAGTCCGACATGAAGATGAAATCGCCCGTCCACCCCGCTATCCCCAAACTGCTGTTTGCCTTTGACCCGCCTGCCGAGCTGCAGCCATCGCCGACCGGCTCCTCGGCCATGCTCGAGTGGGCGCGTGCCAACGTCGCTGCTCTCGATGTCGTCTCGCTCGGGCCCGCGGGGCATCACGCCCCTGAAGACTTGCCGAACGAAATCGGGAAAGCCATTGCCGATTGGCTAGGCGAACACGCCCTCTGACGTTCGGCCAGCGAAGGCTCAGCGACAAGCAGGGTGCGCGCGGTTGTGGGCGCTACACCTGAGCAAGCCCACCGTCGACGAACAACTCTACGCCGGTGACGAAGCTTGCATCCTGGGACGCGAGGAACACCGCCGCCTTGCCGATCTCGTCGGGTTGTCCGATGCGGCCAAGCGGAACCATCGACCTCATCTGGGCTTTGAGCCCAGTTCGCTGCTCTTCGGTTTCAACGAGCCCATCGAGAACCGGCGTTTCGATCGGTCCAGGGCTAATGGCATTGACCCGAATCTTGCGATCCTTGAGGTCCGTGGTCCAGCTTCGGGCAAACGAGCGCACGGCCGCTTTGGTCGCTGAGTAGACGCTGAAGGCTGGCATGCCCTTTTGCGAGACGATGGACGCGTTCAGAATGACCGAACCGCCATCAGGGATCAGCGGAAGAGCCTTCTGGACCGTAAACAGGACGCCCTTCACGTTGGTGTCGAATGTCTGATTGTAGTGCTGTTCGGTGATCGCCCCGAGAGGTGCGAAGCTGCCTCCGCCTGCATTGGCGAATACGACGTCGAGACGTCCTTTTTCTTGCTCGATTTGTGCGAACAAGCGGTCGAGATCGGCGAGTTTCGAGGAGTCGGCCTGTACCGCCTTCACATTGCCGCCGATGGTTCTTGCCGCCTTGTCCAACTCTGCCTGCCGCCGTCCAGTGATGTAGACGAAGGCGCCCTCTTTCACGAACTCCCGCGCCGTGGCCAGCCCGATTCCGCTGCTGCCTCCCGTAACCAGTGCGATTTTTCCGTCCAATTTGCCTGACATGAGGTTCTCCGTTTCTTCGGTTTGTTTTTTTTGTACCGTTCGGTTCAGATGTGCGGCGACATCGGCTGGTTTCATACTTTTGGACTGCGTGGTATAAAACAGCAGCATGGAGAGACTGAGACGCCGGCCAAAGCAAGGCCGCCCCAGGGAATTTGCCGAGGATGTGGCTTTGGATGCCGCTATGCATGTGTTCTGGGAAAAGGGTTACGAGGGCGCGTCACTTGACGACCTGACCGCCGCGATGGGCATCAACCGCTCGAGCCTCTATGCGACGTTCGGAGACAAGGAGTCCCTCTTTCGGCGGGTCATGGATCGCTATCGGGAAGGACCGATGCGTTTCATGCATGAAGCCCTGGACCGTCCCAGCGCGCGCGCTGTGATCGAAGGTCTCTTGCGGGGCACCGTAGAGTTCCTTGCATGTCCCGGCCATCCGCCTGGATGCCTCTCTCTGCAAGGGGGATTGACCTGCGGCAGCGGCATGGAGGACGTGAAGGATGCGATGGTCGAGTGGCGCAAGATGGGGTTGCTCACGTTGCAAAAGCGCATGCAGCGGGCGAAGCAGGAGGGCGACCTACCTCGCGACACGGATCCCAAAGACCTCGCCCGCTACGTCCTCGTCGTGATGAACGGTCTGGCGGTGCAGGCGGCTAACGGTGCGACGGCTGCGGAGCTCAAACGCGCTACGGAGTTGGCGTTGCGTGCGCTACCCGTTTGAATCAGGGGTGTCACCCGCGAGGCTCGCGGCGTTCTCGATCAGCCTTTCGAGTTTCACGTCGAGCTCCCACGCCACCTTGTCGGCCTCCGGGGACCCGAACTGCGCTACCGTTGTCGATAGAAGGTCGTACGTCACGACAACTCGGCCTTCATCGAGCGCCTCGACGTAGATCCGCGGAGGCACGTAAAGCCCGATCGCGGGCGCATGGCGAGTCATCTCGACGGCGATCAAGGCATTGCCAAGTACGTAGGTGGTGGCCATCCTTTCGCCAAGTCCAAGCGCGGCCAGAAGCCTTCCGTGGTCGAGCTTTTGAAATAGCGCGAATCCGGAACTCGCCACCGGGTGAGCAAGACGTTCACGGGCGTCGGCCGGCGAGCTTCCAGGATTTGCGAGAAGGTCGGGGCTCATGATCCCGAGGAGCGACTCGAAGGCCCGCGTGAAAGCGGAGAACGCAACGGGAGCGGTGTACTCACGTCGAACTGCCGCGTAGGGGCGGTCTGCGCGTTCAAGCGACATGCGCAAAGCATGGGCAGGTGCTCCTATCTCGGTCAAGCGGCCTGGCTAACGCCATCCGCGACCGTACGGCGTGAGGTGCCGAGCGATTCGGAGGCGTCCGTGCAGGCGCGCGCCCTGACCAATAGCACTTCGTCTCCGACGGCAATCTCGCCGCCCTCGATGACGAAGCAATTGAGCGCGAGCTTGCCTTCGAAGCGACGGTAGATGTCGCGGGTGATGTTCTTGTTCTGAACGAGTGTGTCTGGATCGAACGAGGTCAGCCGCAGGAGGAACATGTTGCCGAAGGCACCCTGATGGGTTGCGGCGTGGACGAACCCGAGCTTCTCAAGCACGCGCAGCGAGGCTGCGTTCACCTCGTCCACACCCGCGAAGATCGGTGTCGGCCAGGATTGCGTGCGCGCGACGGCGATGGAGGCACGGGCCATCTCAGTGGCGTAGCCGCGCCCGCCGAATCGCTCGAAGAGCGCGTACGCCAGCTCGGGTTCCGGATGGACTGGATCGACAGCGAGTACCTCCAGAAAGCCGCAAAAGCCCACCAGCTCGTTCGTCTCTCGTTCGTAGGCCAACCATAGTCCAACGCCGCGCTTTTCGAACAGAACCTCGCTCTCGCGGATCCTCTCCGCGCACCACTCCGGCGGATGGAGGACGCCATCCATCATGTACCGCCGCACGTGCTCGTCCTGCACGAGTGAGACGAATGCGTCGAGGTCGTTCGGCGTAACCGCTCGGTAGGTGAGATGCTGGGAGACCATGAGTGAGTGCGTAGCTCGTCCGTGACGACCGATGGTGGGGATCAGCACGTAGTGGCTGAACTGGCTGGCGCCCCTTGGGGCATGGCGATTCGACCAAAGCATGGCAAGCACCAAGACGCAGAACCGATGATGCATGGGTTTGCAAGAGCTGCTTGGGCGTTGATGACGGCAGGGGCTAGGGGATCGATTCATCGAGCGGCATCGCCGCTCGTGACCAGGCGAAGTGCGGGCGGGCTTTCCTTGGCCAAGGTCATGATGGTGACCGCTGCGGCGACTAGAATATTGAGAGATCCCCAGAGCGTCAGAATGACCAGACCGACCTTGGCGCGTTTCATGGGCAGAGCTTCTCACGGTCGGCTTCAGAAGCCATGCCATGAGTCACCGGCAGCGCCCCTCAGACACGACGTGCCTGCATGGATGCTGAACGAGAGGGGCGTCCTCGCGGCGGGCGTGCGGGAACTCCGGGTAGGGCAGAAGGGTAAGCATGTGAGCTTTCTTCCGTTGCTCGGTTATGATTGTCTCCTCATGCGGTGAATCAGGCGGTCCTCGAGCATTCTCTCGACCGACTTGGCCTCGTCGATTTCTCGGGTGAGTTGCTGCGTGAAGCTGCGTGCGCTGGCGACGTTGCGGGTCCAGTCGGCCCCGTCGCTTAGAAGTCCTGCCTCGCGGGCTTTGTCGAGCTGCTGCCGCAATTCCACAGGCGCTAGCGCGGTGAGGTTTGTCGTCGACAGTGGATGTCGTATGCCCAAGGCATGCAGTCGTCCGGCGAGTCGATCGAGGTCGGGCTTCTGGTCCGCGAAGGCATCTGAAACATCGATTTCGGGCGCCGCCTCGGCCGCAGTTAGCAGCTGGCCAACACGACCGACGCGAATTGCCGCCGCGTATTGATCCGCATCAAGGCTACTCGGCTCGCCCTTGCTGCGCGCGTAGACCTCGGCGACAAGCTTGGCTTCTTTCCCAAGCCAAGGCTGCAGGATTGCGAGTTCGTCTTTGGAGTTTCCGTCGGCAGGCGCATCCATGGCGGGCGTTCCACACACTGCTGCGAATACCTGACGTGCGAGCGTGGACAAGTCGAGCTCGACGCGGGCGGCAACCGCTGGCTTCTGGATCCCGGCGACGTAGTCGTTTTTCGTGGCGACCAGAAGCACGGCTGCCGCAATCCAGGCGCGTCCGCCACAATCGCGTACAGCGTGATCGCTTTTGCGCCTCTGCGCGCCTGAGGCGGGGAAGAAGCCGTCGGAATCTCGCTCGGGGCGCTACAATGGCTTCATGAGCCATCGCTCGGGCCGCGTCTGCGTTCGAATCAGCTTTGCAGGGCTTGTCGTGTTTCTCGGAGCCGCCTGCGACCAGAGTAGCTTCCGCGTGACTTCTCCGCCTGACGACGCGTCCGAGTCTGTCGATAACGCCGTTGCGGAAGGAGTCGACGCTGCCGTGGTCGCGGACGCCGCCCTTGAAGCCGAGCCCGATCTTGCGCCATCCAGCGATGTCGTCGCACTCGACTCCCCGCGATCGATTTCTCCGTTCGTGCAGCTCGCGGCGGGATTCGCGCACTCGTGCGGGCTGCGCGCGGATGGAACGGTCGCTTGCTGGGGGGAGGACTACTTTGCCGAATCCGAGCCGCCCAAGGTCGCGTTCTCTCAAATCTCGGTCGGCGAGCACTTCGCCTGCGGCTTGCGCCTGGACGGCGGCGTGACTTGTTGGGGCGACGACTCGTTCGGTAGCACCGCAGCGCCTACGTCGGGCGCGTTCACGCAGGTTTCCGCCGGCGAGTTGCAAGCATGCGCGTTGCGTGCGGACGGAAGTGTTACGTGCTGGGGCATCGGTTCTTCGCCGCTACCGGCAGACACGTTTGTTCAGATAGCCGCCGGCGGCGAGCACGGTTGCGGTTTGCATACTGACGGAACCGTCGCCTGCTGGGGCAGCAACAGTGTCGGTCAGACCCATGCGCCGGCAGGCACGTTCACCCAGATCGCGGCGGGCAACTCGCATAGTTGCGGCGTGCGCAGCGACGGCACCCTCGTCTGCTGGGGTAGCAACAGTGACGGTCAATCAACTCCTCCCGCCGGAACTTTTGCCGCTGTTTCCGTAGGATTCACCCATGCCTGCGGTGTACGCAGCGCCGGCACACCGGTGTGTTGGGGAAACGCCGACCTGGGAAAGACGCAGGTACCTGCCGGATCTTTCTCGGCGGTTGCAGCAGGCGGACGCCATAGCTGTGGTCTGCGCGCTGACGGCTCGATCGCGTGTTGGGGATATCAGGGCTTCGAAGAAGCCGTGCCACCGGCCGAGCCTTTGACATCCATCTCGGCCGGTACGCAGTTCAGTTGCGGGCTCCACGCGGACGGCGGCGCGATCTGTTGGGGCGCAAACCAGGAAAACGCCATGGCCGTGCCGACGGCGAGCTTCACACGGATCTTTGCCAGCGGCTTTCACGCTTGCGGCTTGCGCGCCGAGGGCAGCGCTCTGTGCTGGGGTGCCAATCAAGTGAATGCCCCGACAGATGCATTCACCCAAATCACCGTCGGCGACAAGCACGCCTGCGGGCTGCACGCGGACGGCAGTGTCGCGTGCTGGGGAGACAACAGCCTCAAGCAAGCCACGCCGCCCGATGGAACGTTTACCCAAATTGCGGCGGGCAGCGATCACACCTGTGGCGTGCGTAGCGACACGAGCATCGTCTGCTGGGGACCCGATCTTCTCGGCGATTGCGACGCGCCGACTGGGACGTTCATCCGAGTCGCGGCAGGCAGCCACCTCACGTGCGCCATCCGAACGAGCGGCGCGCTCGTCTGCTGGGGCAACAATTCCGTCGGTCAGACGGCTGCATCCACCGGGACCTTCGTCACCGTCAGCGCCGGTGCCGATCACGGGTGCGGCCTGCGCGACGACGGCGGCGTGATCTGCTGGGGAAAGAGCAACTGGGCGACCAGCGCGCCTTCGGGCTCATTCGTGCAGCTAGTGTCTGGTTCCAATCACGCCTGCGCCTTGCGCGCGGACGGCAGCGCCGCCTGCTGGGGTGACGTCATGCTGCCGCCGTTCTAGCTCGAGTATGGCCGCACCCCTGACGCGTTCGAGGACGCGCTTCGCGATTGCCTGAAATTCGCCGCCCGTTGTCGTAGAGTAGCTCCTGCACGACGGCTCAGGATCAACGATGTCTCGGTCACTGCCACTCGTCTCGCTTGCGGTCCTTGCCGGCGCTTTTGTGCCGGTGTCCGCGCGATTGGTGAGGGGCGAAGCGCTTGGTCCCGAGCCTTTGCCGGCGGAAGGGCCGAAGCCGCCATGGGCTTGCCGGGTGGATAGGACCGGACGCGAGCGCAACTTTCAGGGGCTGGGGCTGGTCGACCTCACGGTTTGGGATCCCGAGCCCGCGGCTCCGGCGCCGGTGAAGGAAGAGAGGTTCGCGCCGGCCCTCAACCAACTCTGTTCGGGCGAGCTTTCCTATCAGCAGTCGAACCAGTTCGCACACTGGATCTTGGAAGCGTGCGAGCGGTACGACGTCGACCCGTTTCTGCTCGCATCGCTCGTCTACCAGGAGAGCCGCTGTGCTTCGGCGAAGCCGCACGCGACGGATGGGGTCGGGCTCACGGGCATCGACACGGCCATGCATGCGCCCTTCCTGCGAAGCGGGCGCTATTCGTACTGGGTCAAAGAGGGCAACGAGTGGTTACCCCGCCAAGTGGACGTCAGTGATTACCTGACGTCGGTGCAGACCCTCCACCAGGACAAGGCCAACATCTTCTTCACGGCCGCGCTCATGCACGTCTTTGGGCAGCAGTGCCCCGACATCGACGGCGCTTTTCAGTCGGTCCCGCACCGTCACTACATCTCGCATCTGCTGTGGGGCGATCGCGTCCTCGAGACCGACGGCGAGGATCGCGTCTTGCGTACCCGCCGCGCCATCATCGAGTACTACTCCACCGGACCGCCGGTGGCGCGCGCCCACTGGAAGAGCGTCGATCTCTTCTGCCCGCTCGACGGTTGCCCGCGGAAAATCACCGGCGTGATCGGTGATATTCGCGACGAAGGCAAGCGGGCGCACAAGGGTGTCGACTTCGCGTCGGTCCTCGGCGAGCCGGTGCGTGCCGTCGCCGATGGCTGGGTCGTGTATGCCGGCGTGGATGCGCCCGGCAAAGGCGCGCGCAAAGTGACCCTCGACAAATCGGGCGCCATCCGCAAGAACAGCATGGGGCCGGGCGGCCTGTTCGTGCAGATTCAACACAAGGACAACCTGATGTCCGAGTACATGCACTTGCTCAATTACCTGGTTCAGAACGGCCAATGGGTCAAGGCCGGGCAGATCATCGGGCACGTCGGTGACACCGGCATTCGTATCTCGGTTCCGCACCTGCACTTCCAAATGCGCGACAATGGCGACATCATCGATCCGCTCGTTCACCTGCGTGCCTACCTGATCGGACCGCAAGCCACGTACCGCGGGGAAGCGCGGATCGCTGCTTTGCCGAGGCGCTGGCGTGAGGCGAGGTCGCGCCTGCGGGCACTCGCGCACAGCCGTCGCGAAGACGACCAGGGCTCGGATGTAAACGACGATAGGGTCTCGGAGCCATCGGGCAGCAAGGATTCCCATGTCGGCGACTAGGAACAACGTTCTCGGCTTCGCTCTGACAGGCATGCTCGCGGTGTGCGTGGCTGCGACGTCGGCTGAGGCGCTGGCGGCGGATGCAGGCGAGGCCCTTGACGGCGCGGCTGCGGGCGCGGCCTCTGTCGTGCCGACCGCCAACCGTCAAGTGCTGGTGCCTGAGGGCGAGACCATCGAGGACATCGACACGATCATCGAGGCCCTCGATCGGCAGGCGCCGGTCAGCGCGATCGCCTTCAGCCCGGACGGAAATCTCATCGCATCCGGCTCCGAGGACCACCGGGTGCGCCTCTGGCAGCCGGCGACCGGGCGTCTCATTCGCCGTCTGGAAGGGCACTCGTCGGCTGTGACTGCGGTCGCGTTTTCGCCCGATGGCAGCGCTGTTGCCTCGGCGTCGAACGACCGCACCGTGCGTCTGTGGGACGTTCGCTCGGGCCAGCTCCTCCGCACGCTGCAGGGCCACGTCTACCACGTGTACGCGCTGTCGTTCGATCCTCGAGGACGGTGGCTGGCCACGGCGTCGTGGGATCGGACCATTCAACTCTGGGACGCAAAAAGTGGCGAGCTCGTGAGGAAGCTAAGGGGACACGACGCCGCCATTCGCGCCATCGACTTCAGCCCCGACGGCAAGATGCTGGTGTCCGGATCCGACGACGAGACGGTTCGCTTGTGGAACACGGAAACGGGCAAGGAGCTCAACGTCCTTTCCGGCCACGCAGGAGCGGTGAATGCCGTGCGCTTTCGGCCCGACGGCGAGGCGGTGTTCTCGGGCTCTGCCGATCACACGGTACGCATGTGGCGTCTGCCTGACGGGGCCAGCGTTCGAAAGCTCGGCGATTGTGGCGCGCCCGTGTTTTCGCTCGCGGTGTCGGCGAACGGGCAAATTCTCGGTGGGGCCTGCGGCGCCGCTGGATCGGTTTTGTGGGACATCGGCACGGGAAGCGAGATTCGACGCGATCGTAGCCAGCGGGGTGAGACCCGCGCAATCGCCTTTAGTCCCGACGGCAGGAGGGTGGCCAGCGGCGGCGAGGATGCCTCGATTGTCGTGGAAGACGTTGCCACCGGACGCGTGCTCGTATCTCTTTGCGCCAACCTGGCTCACCTGGAGGCAGTGGCCTTCGGTCCCGACGGCAACGTGCTGGCCACGGCCTCGCGGGATGGACGTGTGCGGGTCTGGCGGGATGCGGGCGATCACAAGACCCTGAGTCGCGTGAGCGCAGGCGGGCGGGGACCGCTGCGCACGTTGGCGTTTTCGCCCGATGGCAATGCGATCGCCACCGGCGGCGATGACCGCACGGTCGCGCTCTGGAATCTGGCCGGCGACGGTGCCGAACGGAAACTTGGCCGGCACGACGGGCCCATCAATGCGGTGATCTTCCTGCCCGACGGACACACGCTCGCCTCGGCCGGTGAAGACGCGACGGTGCGTCTTTGGAACCTCAAGAAAGACTCTTCGGCCAGGGTGCTCAAGGGACACCGCTCGCCGGTGCTGGCCCTGGCCGCGAGTGCCGATGGCTCGCTGCTCGCGTCGGCATCCGCCGACGAAACCGTGCGGGTGTGGGAAACCGCCTCGGGAAGAAACGTGGCGGTGCTCGGCAGTCACCGCGGTCCCGTCACCTCGGTCGCTTTCAGCGCCGACGGAAAATATCTGATCACGGGTTCGCAGGACCGCACCATCGATGTCTGGCTGCTCGCCAAGCGGAAGCTGCTCAAAGGCTTGCGCAAAGAGCTGGCCGCCGGTGTGGTCGCGTTGGTTGCAAGCGATGAGCGGATTGCAGCGGCCTCGTCGGATGGGGCGCTCAGTCTTTGGAACATCGGCAGTAGTCGAATGGTCAAACAGGCCACCGGCCCCACGGATGCGCCGAGCGTGCTCGCCATCGCGCCCGACGGCGTCACTCTCGCGTCTGCCTCGCGCGACGGCGTGCTGCGGGTTTGGGACGCCGAAAAGCTCGAGCGTCGCTGGTCGCTCGTGGGCAGCTCGCCCCAGCGGTGGTTTGCGTGCAATGAAGCAAGGACCTGCTGGCGCAACGAGGACGGGACCCTACTCGGTCGAGCCACCGCGCAAGGCGGAGTACCCGTCTCGCCGTCCGACGATGCACATCGTACGTCGCTCGAGGCCGTCGTCGACCGAAGCAAGCTGAGTGGCACCATCGAGATCATGGAAGGGCGGACGGTCGCCATTCCGATCCGGATCGAGAATCGTGGCCACCACCCCTCGTACTGGGTCAAGGTGGCGCAGTCGTCGGCGCGCACGCCTGCACGTTCTCTTCTGCTGATTGCGCCTCCCACGATCACCGTGCTTGAGCCCGGCGACAGCGCCACCGTCGTATGTGAAGTGTCGGCGCTCGCAGATTACGAAAACCCGCAGCCGCACGACGAGACGTTGCGCCTTTCGATCACGAGCGCCTCGGCCGACCCCCTTTCCGTCGAGATCCCGGTGTGGGTCGACACTCCGCATTTGCGGCTCGGCCATCTTGCCCTCCTGAGGGGCCGGAAACAGGCGGTGGTGGCCTCGATGAACGAGGTTTCGATGGCCGAGCTCGAGCCCGCCCGCTTGCAGGGCGACCTGGCCCTGGAAGGCTCGCAGGTGAGCATCGCACCCGTCGCGCTCGAACAGCCCTTCATCGGGCAGGATCTCGCATTGGCTTTTCCCCTGCCGGAGGGCGTGCGGATCGGCAGACACAGTCGTATGACTTTCACCATCCGGAAGAGCACGCATCCTGCGCACGTCTGGACCTTTGCTCACGCACCGGTGCGTATCCCTCTGCCGCTGTGGACCTGGGCGCTGATCGCGAGCGGCGTGCTCGGGCTGGGCTTCGTGATCTGGCGCGCGCGTCTTTACGTTCGGGCGCGGCCGGTCGGGCGTGCGGGCAAGCGGTCGGCTCGGCGGGCCGTGGCCGTGTTGCTCGCTCTCGGCAAGGCTCTCATGGCGGTGGTTCGCTTTCGCGCGACGCTACGCCGCCTGCGAGCTCGTCTCGAGCGGCGTAGTATCGCGGTCACATTCTTCCGTCTGCAGCCGGAGACCCAGTGCTCGCATCTCGCACGTCAGTTCGGGGCCTCGTGGGCGCCGCTCGCCAGCGGCCACCAACCGATTTTCGATTTGCAGCTCGGCCCCGAAGTTCCCCTCAACGTCGAGCGCTGCTTGCTGGCGCTTCCGGCGGCCGAGGCCACGTTTCCCGTTCTGGCCGAGCTCGACAGCGTGGACGAGGGCCAGCACGGGATCACGGTCGTGTTTTCGGAGCTTCCCAGATCCGAGCTGAACGCACATCTGCGGGTTCCCCGGCGGCTCGTCGCTGTCAACAAGGCGGCGATGGATCGTATCCTGCGGGCGCCGCGACCGGCTCTGGCATTCGCGCAAGTCGTAAGCCGCCAAGTCGATCGTGAAGCCTTGTCGCTCTACCGCTCGGCCGTCGCGAATGGTCAGCGCCAGCCGCTTTTCGGCCGGAAGAGCGAGCTGCGCCGAATGACGACCGATCCGCGCAAGAACTACCTCGTGATCGGTCCGCACGGCATCGGCAAGACCAGCCTGCTCGACGAGATCTATCGCCGCTTCCGGACGCATCCGACGGTCGAGTGCCACTACCTTTCGCTTGCCGACGGCGATTTGACGGCGGCTCTGGGCGATGCGCTCGGCATGTCCGGCGAGCCGTTGCTCGACGTCTTGCTCGAGCGCCTCGTCGATCGGCCCAAGGGCAAGCAAGTCGTCGTGCTCTGCGATGATGCCGACACCTGGGCCACGCTCGACGCTGCTCGTGGCGGAGCCCAGCTGCAGACGCTCACGGTGCTGAGCCACGAGCACCCATGCTCTTTCGTGCTGGCGGGCTTCCTCGGGCTTCTCTATGCGGCGCGGCCGGTGCGCGGTCGCAAGCGCTTCGGCGACATCGTCCGGATCGAGAATCTCGATGCGGAAGCTTGCACGGAGCTCGCCACCTCGCCGATGGCCGCTCTGAACGTGCACTACGCGAAGACCGATCTGATCGAGCACCTCACGCAGCAGAGCGCCGGCATGCCGGGCCTGCTCGCGGTTCTTTGCGACCAGGTGCTCGCGCGCCTTCCGCCCGGCGAGGACATCATCGAGCGCGCCGAGGTCGAGATCGCCTGCAAGAGCGAGGCGGTCGCGCAAACGATTACCGCCTGGCGGCCACGTTTCGGCTTGCCGGAGTCTCGCTTCGCGACCCTCGATCAGACGGTCATGATGTCGGCCGTTTTCAAGCCGCACTTCACGCTCGAAGAGCTGCAGTCGACCCTGGCCGGCCTCGGCGTGCACGCGACCGCGACGGAAGTCCAGCATTCGGCAGATCGGCTGGTCGCCGCCTGCGTATTCGAGCACTGGCTCGGCTCGTTCCACTTCCGTGTGCCGCTCTTCCAAACCGTCATGCAGGAGGCGACCCTGGCGCGCATGATCGAGCAGTCGAGTCCCGACGACTAGCCTAGAACTGGCTGAGAAATTTCCAGGCTTCGGCCGGGCCTTGCAATCTACGGAACCAAGAGAAGCTTGCCCGTGGTGCCGCGGCCCGTGAGCGCCCGGTGCGCGTCTGCGGCTTGTGCCAGCGGGAATTTGCGCTCGATGCGCACATGAAGCTGCCCCGACGCCATCATGCCCAGGACGTCCTCGGCGCGTGCAAGCAGCTCGGCGCGCGTCGCGGTGTAGTGCTGCAGCGATGGCCGCGTCAGGCTGTACGAGCCCTTGGTCATGCGGGTCGGATCGAACGGCGGAACCACGCCGCTCGACTGACCGAACAGCACCAGGTGGCCGCGCATCGCGAGCGACTCCAAGCTGCCGTCGAAGGTCGTCTTGCCGACCGAGTCGTAGACCACGTCGACGCCGCGACCGTCGGTGATGCGTTTCACTTCCGCCACGAAGTCGCTGTCCTTGTAGTTGATGACGTGGTCGGCGCCCGCTTCCTTGGACAGCTTGGCCTTGGCTTCGGTCGAGACTGTGCCAATGACCTGGGCGCCTGCGCGTTTGGCCATTTGCGTGAGCAGCAGGCCCACTCCGCCCGCTGCCGCGTGAATCAAGGCCGTGTGTCCTGCGCGCAGCGGGAAAACAGTCTTTCCCAGGTAGTGCGCGGTCATTCCTTGCAGCATCGCCGCCGCGGCCGTCTCGGTGGAAACGCCGTCGGGAACCGGAACCAGGCGATCGGTTGGTACGACAACGTGACTGGCGTACGAGCCGGGGCCGGAAGCCCAGGCCACGCGATCCCCGATCTTGATGTCGACTTTTGCGGCCCCGACCGCTGCGCCCACGCTCTCCACGACGCCCGCACCTTCGAGCCCGATGGGAATGGGCTTCGGCGTCGGGTAGAGGCCGGTCAAATGGTACACGTCGATGTAGTTGACGCCGACGGCTTCGATGCGCACCAGAGCTTCACCCGGGCCAGGTGCAGGTGTGGGAATGTCCTGCGTAGTCAAAAGCTCGGGTCCGCCGTTTTGCGTGGGTCGTATCGCTTGCATGGGCTCTCCTCGTTTTCGTGCGAAGTTGTGCCCGCGCGCACCGTCGGCTTGGCGCTCGGACGAACCGTCGCGATTTACTCGCTTCGGACGGAACAGCTTGGGCTAAAGTAACGCTCCGGGCATTTCGATGTCGTCTAGCCTAAAACGGATCTTCGTCCTTCTGCTTTTTTCCTCTGGCTGCCTGCAAGAGGGGCCGGCGCCGAAAGGACGCCTGCTGTTTCACGGTCAACACGTGGAATCGCCCGCCTTCATCACGGTCGGCTCCGACGAAATGGTCCGCTTCGAGGATCGCATCTCGTACGCCACCGCGACCCAGGGTGGGGTGTCCGACCTGTGGATCTCGTCGTTCGACGGCACTACCCAGCGCAAGGTGGTCTCCCAGCTCTCGGATTTTTGGTCTGAGCAGGGGCCCGACAACGCGGGCGATCGTCTCTTCATGATCGACGAGCACTTGGTGCCGAGCAACGGCAGCCAGGCGAGGGCAGGGACGCTGGTACGACTTGGTCCAATGCTGGATGAAGAGTTTCGCCTGGAAGAGATTTCCAGCTACACGCCGTTTACGATCTCCATCGGTGGGCTGTTTGAAAACCCATTGGAAGGACAGACCTGCCCGAGTTTTCCGAGTCTGAAGGATAACTGTCCACAGCTCTTCTACGAGAAGCCGCTGCAATTAGGCGAGCGCTATCCAACGCTCATGCTTTGGGATGGCACGAACCATCTTCCACTGGGCGTCGATTCGAACTCGTTTCAAGTGCAGACCATCGGGAACAACGCCTACTTCGTGCTCGACGACCAGCACGTGCTGACTCGCTTCCGGCGCCCAAGCTACGCTCTCGAATCCTTGCGGGGAAATGTCGGTCGTTTTTCGGTCAGCGGCGACGAGCGCTACGCGGCCCTTGCGGTGTCCGACGACAAGCCCAGGACCGTGGTGCGCGACTTGAAGACGGGTCAAGAGATCCCTTTGATGCGGCCAAATCCGTCGGGGTGGGGCGGCTTCTCGGGTAGCACGTTCTACTATTCACTGAATGCCACCGTCACCGCACCGGCGGAGTTGCATACTCTCAATCTTGAAACCGGCGAAGACACTTACAAGACGCTGCCGAGCCCGCTTACCAATGCAAGCGACGCGAAGGACAGACCGAACAGCGACGAACGACTGATCCTCGACAGCGTCGGGCACGGTGTGTTCACGAGCAAGAGCGATCTCGTAGCCAAACGGGTTCTCCAAGGGCCGCTGTACACGCCGTCCTTCACGTCGGACGGCAAGTACCTCGTCTACATTTCGCCCGCGGCGCCCACCCTCTTCGATACTTCGGTGCAGGGGCCGCTCATGTTCCAGGATGCCGACCACACCGACCAGCCGGCCACCATGGTTTCACCGCCGGGCCTTCTGGTGAACGCCCAGCATGGCGCCGCCTACTTTTTCACCTCGGGCGATAACGGGCAGCTTTTGGTGTTTTGGGCGCACCTCGGGCGGTCGACCTCGGATTTGTACTTTGCGGACTATACCGAGGGCTTGCTGCCGACGAATCTTCGCTTGATTGCGAAATCGATCCTGTCGGTATCGGTCTCGGCCCACACTCTTTTCGGCATCGTGAACATGTCGCAACAGGATGGTGTCGGAGACCTGGTCTATCGCGACATCGATACCGGAACAGACACGCTTTACGCGCAGGCCGTGCTTGATGCGACGTCGTGTCCGTCAGGCCACGATTGCGCCAACATGTTCCTCTATGTCGTGCGAGGGCGTTCGGATTCCGATCGCTCCGGTCTGTGGATTGACAGCCTTGCTTCAGCGGATAATCCCGACGGGGGCCGCGACTAGTGCCGGCGGCTTCTCTTCTGCCGGCGCTCCTCCTTCTTTCCTTCGATGGTGGCATCGAGTCCGGTGCGCTTTCCGTCGACGGAGGCGCCGACCAGCATTCGATTGCCGCCACGGCCGCCGAACCCGTCTCGGCGATCGTCGATGGTGGTGCGCCCGAAGCCGTCGCTGCCCCGCCAGCGCGGACCCACTTGCGCAAGCTCAGCGGCAAGGTCGTGGCCCGCGGAACTCGTCAGCCGCTGGCCGGCGCGCAGATCAGCCTCGCCGTCGGCGACGGCACGCGCGCTTCGACGGAGTCCGCCGCCGATGGCAGCTTTTCACTCGAAGCCTTGCCAGGGGCGCACCAACTTCGCGTGCAGTATCCAGCCTTCGTTCCGCTGGTTCGTTCCGTCGACATTGTGGGCGATGTCGCAGACCTGGTCCTGCGACTCGAACCGCGACCCGACGGCGAGCGCTACGAAACCGTGGTCACCGCCGAGGCGCCCGAAGAGCCGGTCTTCGCCATCAAGAAGGAGGAGCTTGTCCACACGGCGGGCTCCTTCGGCGATCCCTTCCGAGTGATCGAGTCGCTGCCGGGCGTGGCCCAGAGCACGTGGCCGCTGCCCTTCTATGCCATTCGCGGTGCCAACCCTGGCAACACCGGTTTCTTCATCGACGGCGTGCGCACGCCGGCGCTCTTTCACTTTGCCCTCGGCCCATCGGTGATCCACCCGTTCTTCATCGAAGACCTCGAGTTTTACCCCGGTGGCTATCCGGTCAACTACGGTCGCTATGTCTCGGGCATCGTGTCCGCCAATACGGCGACGCCCGCCACGGATCGTTTGCACGTGTCCGCCGACGTGCGCTTGTTCGACGCAGGCGGTATCGTGGCGTCGCCGTTCGACGACGGCAAGGGCACGCTAGCGGTCGCCGGGCGCTACTCGTACACCGGCTTTCTCCTTTCGGCTTTCTCGAATGCCTACGCGCTCGACTACTGGGACTATCAAGTTCGCGTCCAGCACACGTTGGGGCCAGGCAAGATCACGTTCTTCGCCTTCGGGTCGGGCGACCGGCTGGAGCAGAAAAACCCCGACCAAACCGACTGGGGATTTCCGGGACAGGAGACTTCGATGCAGCCGGGTCTGGCCAAGCTCATGTTCCATCGCGCGCAATTGCGCTGGGATGGTTTGGCGGCGGCCGGGCATTTCAGCGCCGCCGTGGTCGGCGGGATCGACGATTCCACGGTCACGCTGACCTCGCTCTTCTCTTTGCCGGTGGGCGCCCGCATGTACACGCTGGCGCCGCGGCTATCGGAACGATGGACGCTCGCGCGCTGGATCGACGTCGAGATTGGTGCTGACTCCGAGATTCAGCGAGCGCAACCGCGCTCGATTGTTGCCGACGTAGGCGGCCTGACCGACGCCATCTATCGCACGGATCTTTTTCGCGACCGCGCGATCGTCTCGGCGGGGAGCTACGTCGGTATCGGCATTCATGCCGGCGACCGCTTCGTGCTGTCGCCGGGCTTGCGCTACGACGGCTATTTCGAGCAAGGAACGCAGGCGTTCGCGTTTGGTCCGCGGCTGCTGGCGCGCTATCGCATCGGCGCGCGCGACTGGCTGAAGGCGACGGTGGGTCAATTTTCGCAGATGCCCAGCCTGCCGGTGGGTGTGCCGGGCTTCGAATCGTTTGGTCTGGCGAGCTACGGCTTGCAGCGCTCGCGGCAGGCGTCCGTGGGTGTCGAATCGGCGCTCGTGGATCGTCTCGGCCTCGACCTCAATCTCGATACGTCGCTCTTTTACCAGCGCCTGCACCTCACCGATCTCAGAGACACGCTGATTCCCGATCCCGAGAGCGCCGACTTGCTCGAACCGCGCGAGGGCGAAAGTTACGGGCTCGAAGTAACGCTTCGCCGGCCGATGAAGCACCGCCTGTACGGTTGGGTGGCGTACACGTTGTCGCGCTCGGTTCGTCTCGTGGACGGGATCATCGTTCCGTCGGACTGGGACCAGCGGCACATCCTCAACCTCGTCGTCGGCTACCGCTGGCCGCGCAATTTTTCGACCTCGGCGCGCTTCCACTACAACAGCGGTAGGCCCTATCCGCTTTACAGCAACCTTACGTACGAAGTCGAAGAGTACATTCGCATGCCGGGTTTTCCCCAGCTCGACCTGCGAGGCGACAAGCGCTTCATCTTCGACAAGTTCATCATGGATGTGTACCTCGAGCTCGTGAACTCGACGCTCAGTCGGGAGGTCTACGACGTGAAACGCCAGACCACGGGCGCGCTCACCGAAAGCTACTACCGGCTCGTGTTGCCTTCCGCCGGCGTGCATATCGAGTGGTAGCGGCAGCTTGCGTTCGGCGACGGTTGACGGAAGCCAGCCGCGGGTTGAAGCTTGCCCATCATGAAGCATGCATGGCTGATTTCCGCTACGTTCGTTTTCGGGCTCTGCGTAGCTGCGCCCGCATTTGCCGACGACGCGGCCGTCTTCTACAACCAAGGATTGATTCTCAAGCGGCAAGGCAAGACAGCCGAGGCTATCGCCGAGATCAAGAAGGCGATTACCGCACGCAAGGATTACGCGGCGGCATGGTTCACCCTGGGCAACCTCTACCGCGGCGAGGGCGACTATGCGAACGCCGCCCAGGCGTACCAGAAAACCGTCGAGCTACAGCCCAAGGATGCTCCTGGCCACGCCAATCTAGGCGCGCTCTACATTCGCATGAAGCGCATCGACGAAGGCATCAAAGAGCTGGAAATTGCAGCGACCATCCAGCCCGACGACTACGAAACGCAGGCCACGCTGGGCACCGCCTGTCGGCAAAAGGGCGACTATCCGCGCGCCATCAGCCATTTGAAGAAAGCCACCGAGCTCAAGCCGGAGCAGGCGCTCGCGTGGTCAAATCTGGGCGTAGCGCTGACCAAGACTTCGGACAAGGACGGCGCCATCAGGGCTTTTCAGAAGGCCATCGCCATCGAACCGAAGAACGGCATGACCCACTTCAACTTGGCCGTGGTCTACCGTCAGCAGAAGCGCATCGACGACGCCATCCCCGAATATCAGGAGGCAGTGAAGCTAGATCCGAGCCTGTCGGGCGCATATTACGACCTGGGACTGCTCTATTCGCAGGATCGCCGCCACGAAGAGGCGCTGGATGCCTTCCGGAAGTACCTGTCGACCAGCGACCATCGCGATTCGGCGTCGGAAAAGGACGCCGAGGAGCGCATCAAGTCGCTGGAAGCAGCCGCGCCGAAGAAGAAGTAGCGTTCGCGTTTGCGTAGCCGAGCTTTGCTCACCGACTTCGTCGGCGCTGCGGACCTCCACCTCCAGGCCCCTTCCCTCGCGGCCCGCGGCCGCGACCTTGCGGCTCCGCCAGAGCGCGCGAGGCCGAGCGCAGCGAGCGGTGGGCAGGGTGGGTGGCAGGGGCCTCGGGTTTGGAAACCCTCGAGGGTTTCCATCAAAATTTGATGCCCACGAAGGTGCGGACGACCTGGGCGGCGTTCGCATCCTCGGCGTGGTTCCACAGGGGGTTCTGCGAGTCGCTGCCGACGGATCGGGCGAGGGCGCCCATGGGCCAGAACACGCCCCAGGTGGCGCCAGCGTAGATGTTTTCCCGTAGGTTGCGGTACTGAAGACCGAGATCCATTTCGACGCCGTAGTTCATCGAGTTGCCCGGCGTGGACACCGGCACGGGCGCGATGCTGTAGATGACCGAGCCGGAGATGCCGATGTCGTTTTGGCGGCGAGAATCGAGGTCCAGCCAGTAGGCGATACTTGGCTTGAAGTAGATGGCGTTGCTGACCGTGCCGAGGATGCGGCGGAAAAGGATCTCGTCTACGTGGTACTCGGGCGAGAAGTGGAAATCGTTCAGGTTTCTGTCGCCGGCGGGCTGGGGTACGAACTTCCAGCGGTAGTTGAGGTAGGGGTAGTAGTACCCGCCGGTGGTGCCGGCGAGCGCTGGGTTTGGGTCGTACGCTAGCTCGGCCTGATCGCCGGTCGCGCCGCCGCTTTCGAAGCCGATGAAGAGCGAATCGTTGTACAGCTTGAGCTGGCTCGCCAAGACAAATCCGGCTTGCAGGATGCTGAGTCCCTGGTCGTTGCTGTTAGTGCCGACGCGTAGCGGGCCAGCGTTGCCCAACTTTCCCGCCAGCATGTTTCCTTCGAATTCCACGGTCAGCGCCTTCCATCCCAGCTTGAACCAGATGCTGGGAATGAAGAGCAGGGCATCGATCTTCGTCAGCGAATTGCCGAAATCGCCACCGGAAAGTCCGTACTGGGGATTCTGGTTGCTGCTGGCGTAGGGACCGTTTGTTTGCGGCGAAATATTGAAGGTCGCGTAGTCCTGGCTGCGGTAGACGAGCTGGGCTCCATAGTTGACCACGACATCGCCAGCGGCAATGCGCTCGCGCCACGTTTTGTCGTCATCGATGCGCGTGATGGCCGCCATGAACTGGGTCACGTCGTCTTTCTGCGTGAGATCCATCGGGAATCCGCCCGCGTTCTTCTGTCCGAGGTCGGTGTATCCGATGTGATATCCCTGCGCGCCGAAATCCCACGCCAGCGCAAGCTGGTGCCCGTAGATGGTCGTGAGAGCCATCAAGCGATCCACCGTGGTGCCACCTTCGCAGTCGGCGCAATCGCCGCGGTTGAAGTACATGCCGCGCCCGAAATGCCAGGGCATGCGGCCGAAGCGGAGAGAGCCGAACTCGCTGTCGATCTCGCCCCAGGCGCGCTTTGCGAGAACGCTGCTTGCGTAACTGTTCTGCGTGGTCGATAGGACATCGGTCGACGCGGCCGAGGTCGTCTGTCCCGCCGTCCCCTGTCCAACATTGGTCGTCTGATTGGGCGCGTAGACGTTGCTGATGAGCGAATCCGGTGTCGAGCCCAAGATCAAATTGTCGAAGATGTCGAACTGGCTGCGGATACGCACCTGGTCCGAAATATTGATGGTGGGCTCAACCCGGAAGCGCATGTTGCCGTCGCCGAGACCCTTGTCGTCGCATCCTTGGGTCGTGCCGAGAGGAACCTGGCACTCACTTGGCACGGGAAATGGCGGAAGTGCCGAGGGATTACGGCCGCCTGCCGCGTTGTACCCCTGGTCCATGTTCATCTTGTAAAGGTAGTCGGTGCGTACGCGGAAATAGCCTTCGACCTCGACGACCTTGCTTCGCCGCCGCGCTTGCTCCAGGGCGCTCGCCTCGTCGCCTTTGTTGGCGGGCGACTTTTCCTCGGCGTCGGGCGCGACCTCGGCCGGACCTTCTTCCTTTTCTTCGTGCGGAGCGCCGGCGCCGCCCGGGCGGCCCATGCCGCCCATGCCGGGGCTCATGCCGCCCATCTGTGCGAACGCCGGCGTGGCGCCGACCATGACGACGGTGAAGGGCAGGCCAATCGCCAGCCAAGAATTCAAGTTGCCTGCCTTTGAAGACATTCGATGGACCTCGATCTTTCGTGGTGTGCCGGAGAGCAGCACCTTATAGCAAGAGCCTGCTTGGGCGGAAACCCCTACGAGAACGTAGGACCGAAAAGCCGTGTTTTTCTCGAAGCCCTGCCAGCGACCTTTGCGGTTTGGCTGCCGCAGCACCTGCTTCGCCGACCCGCGCTGGGCGGGACGCCTTTGCGAAAGGGTGGCCGTCGTCTGAAACGGAAATTTTTTGTGGTCGCCATCTCCGCGCGCCTTCACTTCGGGTACATTTGAAGGGTGACCCAGAATCAGCTTCGCCGCGCATGCGGTCAGCTCCTCTCCGTCGGTTTCGACGGGCTGTCGGCGCCGCCCGAGCTTTTGGATCGCATCGCCCGCTCGGAAATCGGCGGCGTCATGCTTTTTCGCCCGAACATCGAATCACCGGCGCAGGTCGCTGCCCTGGTGACGGCGTTGCGCTCCAGCAGTCCGCCGACCGCGCCGCTCGTGGTCTCCGTCGATCAAGAGGGCGGTCTCGTTCAGCGTTTGCGAAGCCCTCTGACCGTCTGGCCCGACATGGCCAGCGTCGCAGCCGCGGGCGACGTGCAACGGACCCGCGCCGTCGGCTGCGCCTTGGGCGGCGAATTGGCAGCTCTGGGCATCGGTTGGAATTTTGCGCCGGTCCTCGACGTGCACACCAACCCGCGCAATCCGGTCATCGGGAACCGCGCATTTGGCAGTACCGTGGATATCGTGACCGACCACGCGCTCGCGCTTTGGCGAGGGCTGCACGACGCCCGCGTTCTCGGCTGCGGCAAGCATTTTCCCGGACATGGCGATACGCACGCGGACTCGCACCTCGAGCTGCCCAGGGTCGAGCACGACCAAGCGCGCTTGCAAGCCGTCGAGCTGGCGCCCTTCGCGGTGGCGGTGCGCGCTGGGATCGAGTCGCTGATGACCGCCCACGTGCTTTACCCTGCGTGGGACGCCAAGCGTCCAGCGACGTTGTCACGGCGAATTTCGTACGACATTCTTCGCGGCGAGCTGCGATTTGCCGGACTTCTGGTCAGCGATGACTTGGGCATGCGGGCCGTGGCGGATCACTACACCGTCGAGGATCTGGTGGTGGAAAGTCTGCTGGCCGGCGTCGACCATTTCCTGGTTCGCGAACCCGTTGATCGCCAGATACGAGCCTTCGAGGCGCTGGTCAAAGCAGGTGAGGCACGGCTCGAGGTGCGCGCGCGCATCGAGGAAAGCGCAAAGCGTGTCTCGCGTTTCAAGGCACAGCTCCGAGTGCCCATGCCGGTTTCTGCCGACGTGCTGCCGTCCCTGCTCGGCACAAGGGAAAGCCAGTCCCTCGCCGCTTCGTTCACCCGGATCACGCCGATTTCCGTCGCACGCTCGCCGGTGGTCGACGGGTAACCGCACGGCTGCCCTTTCAGGGTTCCCATTGCAATCTTCCCCAGGCATTCTTCGCCGGTGATTCGCTTCCGCTCGACGAACGTGCGCCTTTGGCTTGGCCTGTGCCTCGCCATCGTGGCTCCGCGCGCGTACCTGGCCGTGTCCGATCAGGGCATGGTTTGGGCGGACGAAATTTTCCAGACGCTCGAGCAGGCACATCGGCTGGCGTTCGGCTACGGGCTCGTGCCGTGGGAGTTCAGGCAGGGCGCGCGTTCGTGGATTCTGCCAGGTATTCTCGGAGCGCTGATGAAGGCGTTGGCTTTCGTCGGCGTAAAGACGGGGCTGGGGCTTGCCGTCGCGATCAAGTTGCTTTTTGCCGGGCTGGCGGCAGCGACGTTCTATCCTCTGCTGCGGATCTCGCAGGCCCTGGCCGGGCTTTTGGCGGCCGTCCTGCTCGCCGCGACGGCGGCACTTTTCCCGGCCGCCCTTATTTATGGCAGCCGAGCCATGACCGAGGTGGCGACGGCTCCTCTCTTGGCGTGGGGCATCTGGCTTTTGTGGCCCTTTGGCATGGGCCCGGCGACCAAGAACGTGGTGACCGCGCTGCCGATGCGCGCTCGCTGGATGGCCGGGCGTAGACTGGCACTGGCGGGCGCCTTGTTTGGCCTCGCCACCGTGCTTCGCTATCAGAATCTCGTCGTTCTTGCGCCCATCCTCTTGATCGTGGCCATTCGCTCACGCTGGCGGTCGGCGCTGTGGCTGGCGTTGGCGATGGGCGTGGTGCTGCTGGCCGGCGGTCTGCTCGACTGGGCGACCTGGGGCAAGCCTTTTCAGTCGCTTGTGGTCTACATTCGCTTCAACCTTTTCGAAGGGGGAGCCAACCAGTGGGGCGTTTCCAAGCGTAGCTTCTATTGGGAAGCCCTCCGGGCGACGAGTGGCCCGGCTTTCGTTGTCGTGCTGGTCGGCTTCGTGGCGGGCCTTCATCGGACCTGGCAAATCGCACTGCCCGTGCTCGTGTTCATCGTCGCGCACTCGGTGATTTCGCACAAAGAGCTGCGTTTTCTGTATCCCGTCCTGCCACTCTTCCTACTGTGCTCGGCAGTCGGGCTGGGATTGCTGCTCGGCAAGCTGCTGTTGTCGCGGAGTTGGCGCCGAGCGGCTACGGCTGCGCTTGCACTGCTTTTGCTCTTCGCTTTTGGCTTGCGGTCGCTCCGCGTGACCTTCTCGGACATCGGCCAAGTCATGCTCAGCCCCGAGATAGGTGGTCCTACTTCGCGCTTGGTCTGGGGCGCCTTCGATGAGAGAAATCGTCTGCTGTCTGTGGCTGGAACCCATGCGGATATTTGCGGACTGGCGGCGCCCGGTATCAACCCGTACTGGACGGGCGGCTACACGTATTTTCACCGGCGGCTGCCCATCGTCTGGTCGGAATCGCGCCCCGATCTCGAGGCGGCCAACTACGTGCTCATGGCACCCGGGCACAGAATGACCGATCCGCGCTTTCGTCCGGTTGCTGAGCGCGGCCCGTACGTGCTTTTCCGCCGTGACGGCAGCTGCGGTCGTGCCTCCATTCCCAGCGCCAGTTACGGTCGCCTCTCGCCTGCCGGAGTCATGGGACCATGATGCGGTTTTGCAGCGCCATGGCTCGTAGCCTCGGTCGTATGACTGCACGGCCTGGCTTCTTGCTATTCGTTGCCGTCGCTTGCCTCAATCTCGCCTCCATGAGCCGGGAAGTGCCGTGGGGCGACGCTCGCCCAGTTTTCGAAGTTGCTGTTTCCATGGTCCAGGGCAACGGCGTGGCTGCGCACACGCGCTGGCCCTCCGACGCTGCGCCGGGAAAAGACGGGCGCTACTACGCCGCTCAGCCGTGGCTCCCGTCGTTGCTGCATCTTCCGGGAGCCGTGGTACGCGCGCTGCTTGGACATCTCTCGCCGCGGCCCGAGCTCACGCACTTGATCGACGCGTTCAGCTCGCATCTGGCCGGCTCGCTGCTTGGTGCCTTTATCGTATGGCTATTTTTTCGCCTGTGCCTCCGGCATGGGGCTTCACCGAAGGTGGCGGCTCTGGCCGCGCTGATGCTCGCCGTGGCCAGCATCGTTTGGGTCTACGCCCGCTATCCGTTCACGGAGATCGTGCAGATTGCGTGCTTTACGGGATTCTTTTTCGAGCTTACCCAGCTTGTCCGCAAGCTCGACCGCCGCACCGCCCTGGCCACGGGATTGTGGGCCGGCATGCTGCTCAACACGAAGTACATCTATGCGCTCTGTTTGCCCGGCGCTTTTCTGCTCGTCGCCATCCAGCACCGGAAGTCCCTGCGTGAGCTCGGGCGCGCCATCGCGTGGGCCGTCGCCGGGTTCCTGCCCGGCATCGCGATGATCCTTTTGTACAACTACCTGCGCTTCGGCAGCATCGCCAAAACCGGCTATTCCAACGTGGCCGGCGTCATGGTCGAGAATCCGCTGCTCAGTCTGTGGGGCTTTCTGTTCTCGCCGGGCAAGAGCATCTTCCTCTACACGCCGCCGCTCGTGCTGGCGGCTTTCGGTCTGCCGCGCTTCTGGCGCGGTCACCGCACGACCGTGCTGGCCATGGTCCTCACGATCGCGCCGGTAATGTTTTTTTACGCGCGTTTTCCCGCGTGGCCCGGCGACTGGGCTTGGGGACCGCGGTACGCCGTCTTTGCCATGCCCGTGCTGCTCTTGCCCGCGATCGGCTTTCTGTCGGAGATGCGCTGGCCAGGCCGGTCGGTGGTTGCGTTCATTTTCGTCGTTGGGGTTTGCGTTCAGCTTCTGGGCAACGCGTTCTACTGGGACCACTACCTGCGCATCGCTCTCGACGTGCGCGCAAAGTGGCTGGGCCAGCCCAACCGTACCGCTTCGCTGACTCCCGACCGGGGCGGGTTCTGCGAGGGCTGCTTCGAGGACGTCTATCCCACGGTCTGGCTCGGGCCCCTGCAGCCCATCCTTGGGAATTTCTGGCTCTTGCGCCACGTGCCCTTCCACGACGACTGGCGAAAAGCCGAGCAGGATGCGCCTTGGCGGCGGCACACGCATCTCGATATCGATATTCGCGCGACCTACGAACGCGTCCGCGTGGATCACTGGATTTACGACACGCACGAGCATCGGACCGCGGGGTGGATCGTGCTCGTGCTCTTGGGTGGCGGCACGGCGGCAGGACTCGTCGGGTTTTGGCGCCGCAGCCGTGACACGTCTCCCTCTTGCTGACGCGCATCTGTCGCGCCAACCGCGCCGGACTTTGGTATGAACGGCGACCGTGAGCGCACTGATTTTCGATTGCGATGGAACCTTGGCCGACACCATGCCGGCGCACTACCGTGCGTGGCTGGAAATTTTGCAACCCTACGGCGTCCCCTTTTCGGAAGAACGTTTCTACTCGATGGGCGGCATGCCGACGCCCAACATCGTGAAGGTTCTGTTCGACGAAGCCGGGAAGGTGCCCGACGTGCTGCTGCTCACGCGGGAAAAGGAGCGCGCCTTCGTCAAGAAAATCGGCGAGGTTCGTCCCATCGAGAAGGTCGTGTCCGTCGCCCGTCGAGGGCGTGGCGTGGTACCCATGGCCGTGGCCTCGGGCGGTCATCGGGACATGGTCGAGCTGACGCTGCGCCAGATCGGCGTTTTCGACTGGTTTCCGGTCGTCGTCACGGCCGAGGACACCGCCCGCCACAAGCCTGAGCCCGACGTGTTTCTCGAGGCGGCCCGGCGCCTCGGCGCAGAGCCCGCCACCTGTACCGTCTACGAAGACACCGATTTAGGTATAGAAGCCGCACGTCGCGCGGGCATGCACGCGGTCGACGTCCGCACGCTCTAGGGGCGCGAAGGCTCTACAGAATCGGTACGTCCGGGTTGGTTTCCAGCTCGAGCGACGTGGTGATGAGCAAGTTCGATTGAACCACGTGTCGCTCGGCCGAGAAGAAGTCGAGCGTGTACGAGTCGCCCGTGATCAGGCCGAGCGAATCGATCGCGACATCCATGGGCTCGCGGCCATGGATGCCGCCCAGGTTGATGACGAGCTTCTTGTCGATGAAGACGAAGACATCGTCGTCGCCGCTGAAGTGGAAGGTCTCGCCGCCTTTGTAAGTGAACTTGGTGTGGATCTCGACGGTGAACGAGAAGTTGTGGTCGCGCCCTTGGTTGCCGAAGCTGGTTTTGTATTGGGATCCGTCGTCGATGGGGAAGAATCCACCGCCGGGGCTGAGGGGCGGCCCTGCCGTGAGACTGTCGTAACCGTACGTGCCGTCGCCGTTCGGAACCAATGTCAGGGGGATTTGCTGCACGATATTGGTCCCCGAAACGGTGTTGTACCACTGATCGAAGGCTGCCTTGCCGTGGGTACTGAGCGTCTTGCCCGAAGCATTCTTGTAGACGGGTTTGTAGTCGGAGCCGAGCGTGTCGCTCACGATCTCCTTGTCGTCCCATGGACCGAGATAGCTGGTGCTGGGATTGCCGCTGGCGTCCGTCTTTGGCGTGTTCTCGAAGTCGGGATTCGTTGACGAGTCGCCAGCGTTGTAAAACTTGAAGTCGCGCACCGCCATCATCAATTGACCGTTCGTCGAGAGCCCGGTGGATCCCGCGCTGCCGGTCGTTCCCCCCGTATCGTTCACGTTGATGATGAGCCCTCCGCCGCCGTTGCCGGCTTTTCCGTCGTTGCCGGCACCGCCTACGACCTCGGTGCTACCGTTGCATCCAACCGTGACCAATCCGATTGCCAATGGCAGGAAAATCTTGAGCATGGCAGTTTCTCCGTGGGTGGCATACTAGCTCACATCGATCGGGACGAAGCAACGGTGAAAATCGATCACTGCCAACCTTAGTTCGCTCGTTGTGACGGAAGGCGCAAACGCTGCAGCGATCGCGGCGGTGACGCGAATTCCCAGGGACGTGCGCGCCGGTCGTGCTAGACAAACGTCACTTTGCGCTCGTGGGCGTGCCCGAACTTCGGCATACTTTTGGCGAGCGCTTAGCTTGGCTTCACGGAAGTTACGTGCGTGCTCGCGGCCCCGGGAGTTGCAGCACGAATGACAAGGACCGTCCCAGGTGCTTTTTTCAGGAGATCGGCCCATGCGAGCTGCACTAGGTTTTGGATGTGTCTTGGCGATCCTGCTGATCGCATGTCGGCCACTTCGGTCGGATCCGCCGACCGGTACCGGAGGTGATCGGTCGAGCGGTGGCCGCGGTGGAAACGGCGGCTCGGCGACGGGCGGTACTTCCGCAAACGGAGGAAGCTCGGCAAACGGAGGAAGCTCCGCGAGCGGCGGCGCCAGTGGCTCGGGTGGCAGTTCGAGCCTTGGCGGAACGACGACTTCAGCGGGCGGCGCCGGCTCGAGCACAGATGCCGCGGGCGGCGTGGGCTCGGGTGGCATTGCTGCGGGCGGAGGATCCGGCGGCGGCAGCGCCGCCTGCACGACGACATCGCTTTCGTCGAGCTTTGCCTGGTCCACCGGCAAGTCCTTGATGGATCCGGTCTCCGACAACTCCAGCCATCACCTCGTCGCCATCAAAGATCCATCGATCGTGTATTACAGCGGTCACTACCACCTTTACGCGACCGTGGTGGATATGAATGGAAACTCGAACATGACGTACTCGAGCTTCATCGACTTTGCCTCGGCCAGCGTCGCGACCGCTTATTACATGGACTACACCAGCGGGTTTTCGGGAACCCGCTATTCGCCCCAGCTCTTTTATATGAGCGGGCAGAAGAAGTGGTACCTCATCACCCAGTCGAGCGGGCCCAGTTATTCGACCGCGGCGGATCCCGGTCAAGCCAGCACGTGGACGAAGCCGACCGCATTTTTCTCCAGCACGCCAGGCGTGGTCACGCAGAACGCTGGCTCGGGCGCCCTTGCCTGGAGCGACTTCTGGGTCGTCTGCGACGGAGCGAACTGCCACTTGTTCTTCAGCAACCAGAACAATGTGGTTTTTCGCAGCCAGACCAGCCTGGGCAATTTCCCGAACGGCTTCGGGACGCCCACTATCGTGATGCAGGGATCTAGCTCGAACAGTCTCTTCGCCGTCAGTGGCGTCTACAAGGTTGCAGGAACCGGGAAGTTCTTGCTGCTGGTGGAGGCCGTGGGCAGCAAAGGGCATTTCATTCGTTCGTGGACCGCGGATGCGCTCGACGGATCGTGGAAGGCGCTGGCAGACACGGAAAGTAACCCCTTCGCTGGTGCCGCCAACGTCACCTTCACCGACACGACGTGGACCGGTGATATCAGTCAGGGCGAGCTCGTGCGCTCGGGCTACGACGAAACCGCGACCGTCAAGCCTTGCGGCCTGCAGTTCGTCTTCGAGGGCCGGGATCCTCATTCAAGCGCGAGCACCGAGCTCTTGCCGTGGAAGCTTGGCCTTCTCACCCAGAGCAATTAGCGATCGAGCGCTAGTACATGATGGCGCCGGTGAGGCCGAAGAAGTTGTCGGTGCCGCCATACAGGCTGCAGTCGGCGCAGTTTTCGAATTCGCGGCCGGTGTAGCTGAGCAAGCCACCGAGGGCAATGCGGCCGAGAGGAATGAAGACGCCCACATTGAAACCGTAGGAGATGCCTTCGCCGCTGTAGGTGCTGTCCGTGTACCCGGGCTCGCTCACCGTCTCGGACATGTAAAAGCTGCCGAGCTTTGGGCCGACCACGAACTCGAGCATGGGCGTGCTGAAATGGAAGAGCGGGCTGAACGAGAAGTCGACTTGGGCGCCGCTGGCCGAGACCCCGGAGCCGGTCTTGAAGTTGAGCACGTCAATCGTCATCTCGCCGTTGAGCGAGAGGAACGAATTGATGTTGAGGCCGAGGAGGGCACCCAAGCGAAGTCCGGTGCCATAAATATCAGCCGCATCTCCTACCGGTATGTTCGCGCCGATGTACGGCATCCAAAGAAGTCCTTGCCGGTAGCGCGGCACCAGCGACGGCGCTGGCACGTAGGCGGGCGGCGGAGGAGGCGGGGAATAGATTGGCGGCTGCGGATAGGCGGGAGGCGGAGCGTAGTAACCCGGCGGCGGTTGATTGGCCGGCGGAGCGTAGCCTTGCGGCGGATAGCCTTGCGGTTGCTGGTAGCCCGGTTGTTGTTGATAGTCCGGCTGCGGGTACTGCTGCTGCGGGTACTGCTGCTGCGGGTACTGCTGCTGCGGTTGCTGTTGGGGGTATCCTTGCTGCGGGTACGGTTGATCCGGATACGCCTGGGCTTGCGCCGCGGCCGGCGTCAAGGCCGTGACCGCGAGTAACGCCAACGTCGTCTGTGACCATCGATTCCGTACGCGCATGAGTACCTCCGCAGGGCGGTTGTATCACGGATTGCCGACCGAATCGCCTTACGCAGGCTCGGCGTTTAGCGCGTTTTTCCAGGCGGCATAGCTGCCACCGTTACGCGCCGCCGCGACGGTGGCAAGGCCTTGCTGGAAGCCTCCTTGGGCCAGTTGGTATTCGACCCAAGCCCACTTGGGCGATTCGCCCATCAGCTTCACGCGCCCGCGCAGGGAGGTGCGCAGTCGCGCTAGCCTGGTGTCGAGAACGGCAATGCTCTCGAAGGGCGAACGGTCGAGCGGCGTGTTTCGTTTGGCCACGAACGGCGCCACGGTAATCACGAGCCGGGGCGCGATCGCAGCCAGCTCCGAGGCGAATCGCCCAAGCTCGTCCACGTCGTCCATGGTCTCGCCGGGAAGTCCGAGCATCATGTAGAGCTTGAGCGCTTTCATCCCGTGGGCTCGGCACAGTCGGGCGGCGTTGCGCAGATTCTCTTCGCTGGTGCCTCGACGGATCTCATCGCGCATGTGTTGTGAGGTTCCGTCGGATGCCGTGGTCAGCGTGCGGTAACCGCCAGCGGCGAGCAAGCCTACCAATTCATCGTTCAGGCGATCGGCGCGCAAGCTGGACACGCCGATCGATCGCCCCGAATCGATGAGCGCGCGCAAGATGGCCGGCAGGCGCGGATGGTCGGTCACAGCCGCTCCCACCAAACCGACGCGACGGACGTGCTCGGGAATCTTGGGGAGAATCTGATCGGGCTCGACCTTGCGCATGCCTCCGTTGGTCGACCGCCGCATCACGCAGTAGGTGCAGGTTCGGCTGCATCCGCGTGCCGCTTCGATGAGGAACATGTCCGAAAGCTCGGTGTGCGGGGTGACGATCTGCGAGTAGGCCGGCAAGCGCGTGTTGCTTGTTGCCAGCACCGCGGGTGGCCGCTCGCCATGCAGGATCGGAACGAAGAAGCCGGGCAGGCGGGCCAGCGATTCCAGGAGCGCGCGTTTGTCCGCACTCTCGCGGAAGGCGCGCATGAAAGTACCGATCGCTTCTTCCGCTTCGCCCATGATCATGACATCGGCCATCGGCCCGGCGGGCACCGGATTCGAAAAGGTCAGCGGCCCGCCGACGACAACCAGCGGCCAGCGCCGGGCGCCCTCATCGCGCTCGGAGGCGAGCGCGGGAATTCCGGCCAAATCCAGGCAATGAACCAGGCCCGCCAGCTCGAGCTCGTAGGCCAGAGAAAAGGCGACGATGGGAAAGTCGGCCAGCGGACGGTTCGACTCGTAGGTACAGAGCGCTTCGCGGGACTTGCGCGCGGCTACCACGTCGTCGGGTAGAAAGGCGCGCTCGGCAGCCACGCCGGGCAAGCTGTTCAGCTCGCGATACATGGTTTGAAATCCGAGCGACGACATCCCGACGTGGTACGGGCTCGGGTAGCAGAGCGCAACCGGTACCTCGGCTTGGCCAAAGAGGGTGCCGCGCTCGGCGGCCAAGCGTTCGTCGCGAATTTCCCGAAAAGATTTCAAGACTTCACTTGCCCGGCTCGATCACGTTCCCGTCGAGGTCGCGAATTTCCAGGTCGGCGATTTTGCGCAGGGCCGCTTCGTTGCTGGTGCGGTCGCCGACCACGACGATGGTCAAATTGTCGGGGCGGAAATACTTGCGCGCCGTCTGAAGGATCTGGGCTTTGTTCACGGCGGTAATTTTCGCCACGAAGCTGTCGAGCTCGCCCGGTGGCAGGTCGTACACGGCGAGCGCCGTCATCTGCGAGGCGAGTTGTCCGGCGGTGGCAAAGCGGGCAGGGAAGGCGCCGATGATCTCGCTCTTCGTCTCGGCAAGCTCCTTGTCGGCGACCTCTTGAGAACGCATTTTTTCGATCTCTTTCAAAATCTCCTCTACCGAATCTGCCGTGTGTGCGGCGACGAACTCGCCGCCGACGGTCCACGGTCCGGTGCTGCGGCGGGCGTCAAATTGCGAGCCCACGCCGTAGGTCCAGCCCTTCGTCTCGCGCAGGTTCATGACCAGTCGCTTGAACGAGCCCCCAAGAATCTGGTTGGTGACCAAGGCGCGATAGTAGTCGGGGTTCTTGCGCTCGATTGCGGGCAGGCCGATGCGAATGGACGACTGGGGCGCAGCCGGCTTGTCGACGAGAACGATGCGCGGCTTGGCCGGCGCCTCCACCTTCGACAGATTGATGGCTGGCACCTTCTTGGGTTTCCACGCGGCGAGTAGTGGCTCGATTTTCGCATGCACCTCCTTTTCGGTAATATCACCAGCGATGACCAGAACCGCGTTGTTTGGCGCATAGAACGAGTCGTGGAAATGCTTGACGTCGGTGGGGGCGAGCTTGCCGATCGACGCTTGCGTTCCGCTGTCGGGCCAGCCGAAGGGATGGGCATCGCCCCACAAGGCGCGCGCATAGACCTGGCCGGCCACGATGGGTGGGTAGTCTTTGCGCTGGGCCAGCGAGGAGAGCAGGTTGGCAACTACCCGGTCGAAGTCGTCCTTGGCAAAGGCCGGGTTCAGTAGCACGTCGGCCCAAATCGGAGCGGCGTGGTCCAGGTTCTCGCTCAGGACGGAAAGCGAAACCGCGCTGGCATCCCAGGTGGCGTAGCACGACAGGCTGGCGCCGAGGCGGGCGATCTCGCTGGCGATTTCGGGCGCGCGACGCTTGGTGGTGCCTTCGTCGAGCAGGCTCGCGGTCAACGACGCCAGACCCGCCTTGTCCTTCGGGTTGGCGCTGCTGCCGGATTTCACGACGAGATCCACGCTGACGAGCGGTAGCTTGTGCAACTCCGCGAGAATCACGGGCAGCCCATTGCGTAGGCGGAAGCGCTTCACGGCGGGCACCTTGAACGGTTTCTTTTCGCCCGCGGCAGGCAGGCTGGCACGGAAGGTTGCGTCGGGCGACACGCGGACCGCGGGCTCTACGACCGATCCTCGTGCCGCGCCAGCGGTGGCCAGCACCTTCTCCGTGGGAGCCGCAGCCGGCTTGAGTAGGCGGCCCATGATGGGCGCCTTCGGGTTGGGCTCGACGGCGATGGTCAGTCGGGCGTTCGGACCAAGAATCTTGCGTGCAAACCCGGACAGCGCGTCCCCGGTTGCGTTGTCGTAGCGTTCGAGATCGCGGCGCAGGTACTCCGGCTGCCCGGCAAACACGTCGTAGTAAAGCAGGCGCGTGCCTAGCCCGGCAAGCGGTTCCATGCTGCGGACCAGGTCGGTCTTGATTTGGTTGCGTGCGCGCTCGATCTCTTCGGCGGTCGGCGGTTGCGTGCGCAGCTTGTCGAGCTCTTCGCCTATGACACGTTCGATTTCGGCCAGCGTGTGTCCCTGCATGGCGGTGTACGAAATCTCGAAGCTGCCACCGTAGAGGCGGCTACCGTGGTTGGCAGAGACCGATTGCGCAATCTTCAGGTCGCGGACTAGGCGCTGGTAGAGGCGCGAGCTCTTGCCTTCGCCGAGAATATTCGCGGTCATATCCATCTCCGCGTCGCCCGGCGTGAAGACTGGCACGGTCGTCCACACCATCTGGCCCCGTGGCAAGTTGATGTTCGCTTCCATGGCCAGTCGACGTTCGGCCTGGGACACCGGAATGGGCGGCACGGCCGCGCGAGTGATGGCCGGGCCAGGAGCAATCGGGCCGAAGTATTTTTCGATGAGGCCCTTGGTGACCGCGACGTCGATGTCGCCCGCGATCAGGAGTACGGCGTTTCCAGGCGCGTAGTAGCGATTGTAGAAGTCGCGCAAATCGGCTTCGGAGGCCGCGTCCAGATCCTCCATCGAGCCGATGACTTCGTGGTGATAGGGGTGCCCGACCGGGAACAGGGTTTCGAGCTCCAGCCGTGCGACGCCGCCCAGGGGAACGTTTTCGACCCGCTGGCGGCGCTCGTTTTTCACGACGTCCCGTTGATTGGCGAAACTCTCCTTGAAGGACGGCCTTTCCAGCAGGAAGCCCATGCGGGAGCTTTCGAGCCACAGCCCGAGCTCGACCTGCGAGGCGGGCAGGGTCTCGAAGTAGTTCGTGCGATCCATGCCCGTGGATCCGTTGCGCGCCGAGGCGCCTGCCTGGGACAGGTACTTGAAGTAAGCGTCCTCGGGGATGTGCTTGGTGCCCTGGAACATCATGTGCTCGAACAGGTGCGCAAAGCCGGTCTTGCCGGCCACCTCGTCTTTCGAGCCGACTTTGTACCAGACCTCGACGTGGACGATGGGCACCCGATGCTCGACGTGGAGGATGACGTCCAGGCCATTGGGAAGACGGTATTTTTCGAAAGCAATGTCAGGAACTGCCGCGTTGGCACGCGGCGCGCCGAGGGTGGCCGCAGCGAGCAGGGAGAGAGCCGGAAGGGTCGAGCGCGAAGGCATGGCCGGCAGTCTATCGCACAAGTTCGGCACGGCCATGCCGGTGCGCTCGCGGGCTGGATGAAATTTGTAAAAAAGACCTCTTCTCTGGATTTTGTCTAATGTGGACTTCTTGGGTCGTGTTTCGGTGCTCGCGCGCAAATGCGACGGCTGGCTTTGTTTGCGCACCGTGGACGCGAGACCTGTGTTGCCAATGGGCCGGTCCGAACTGATTGGATCCTTGCCGAGTCCCATATTTAAAGGAGGGAGCGGCACGCTGTGCCTGGGCGCGGATCGACCGCGCTGGCAGGCCTTCGCCGATCCAAAGCCGGCTTCGATGCGCTCAGAAGTCCGCGAGATTCAGCTTTTATTTTGCGGGGTTAGAAGCGCGGTGCACGGCCCAGCGGCGAATACAAGCGCAGATTGGCTGCGCACCGATCCCCCGAAATCGGCCCTTTCGAGGCGTTGCGCGCCCATCCTTGACGGCTGCCGGCTGCGTAGTCTAGGTTGCGCGCCAAATCAGAAGGAGACCCATGAAACCCCTACGCTACTTGTTCGCGGCCCTGGGCGGCGCAATGACCTTGCTGCTGTCCGCTTCGTCAGCACTGGCATCGGAGAGCGACCTCGTTCTGCCAGACTTGTCCTCGGTGAAGTTTCTCGGCATGCCCGGGACGACTCTGCTCACCGTCGGTCTGTTCATCAGCCTCATCGGCTTGGTGTTCGGGTTGGTCATTTACAAGCAGCTCAAGAACCTGCCTGTTCACAAGGTCATGCGGGACGTGTCCGAGCTCATCTACGCGACCTGCAAGACCTACTTGTCCACGCAGGGGAAGTTCATTCTCAAGCTGTGGGTCTTCATCGGCATCATCATCGTGGTGTACTTCGCCGTCCTTCAGCACATGCCTATCCCGCGCGTGGCGGCCATCATGGCCTTCAGCCTCGTCGGCGTAGGCGGCAGCTACTTCGTGGCCTGGTTCGGCATTCGCGTCAACACCTTCGCCAACTCGCGCACGGCCTTCGCCAGTCTCAAGGGCAAGCCGTACGGCATCTACAACATTCCCCTGCGCGCCGGCATGAGCATCGGGATGCTCCTCATCTCGGTCGAGCTGCTCATCATGCTCGGCATCTTGCTCTTCGTCCCGGGCGACTGGGCTGGTCCGTGCTTCATCGGCTTCGCCATCGGCGAGTCGCTGGGCGCCGCGGCCCTGCGTATCGCGGGCGGTATCTTCACGAAGATCGCGGACATCGGCTCGGATCTCATGAAGATCGTCTTCAAGATCAAAGAGGACGACGCGCGTAACCCAGGCGTCATCGCCGATTGCACGGGCGACAACGCGGGCGACTCGGTCGGTCCCTCGGCCGATGGTTTCGAAACCTACGGTGTCACCGGCGTCGCGCTCATCTCCTTCATCCTTCTCGCCGTCCACGACCCGAAGGTCCAGGTTCAGCTGCTGGTGTGGATCTTCGCCATGCGCGTCGTCATGGTGGTTGCCTCCGCGTTCTCGTACCTCATCAACGAGGCCATCGTGAAGGGCAGCGTTGGTACGGCTGACAAGATGAACTTCGAAAAGCCGCTCACCCAGCTCGTTTGGGTGACCTCGATCGTGTCCATGATCTCGACCTTCGTGGCGTCGTACTTCCTCATCAAGGATCTCGGAGACGGAACCCTGTGGTGGAAGCTCTCGTGCATCATCACTTGCGGCACCTTGGCCGGCGCGCTCATCCCCGAGATGATCAAGGTCTTCACCTCGACGGAATCGCGCCACGTGAAAGAGGTTGTGACGGCTTCGCGCGAGGGTGGGGCTTCGCTCAACGTCCTGTCCGGCTTGACCGCGGGTAACTTCAGCGCCTACTGGATGGGTATCGTCATTGTCGGCCTCATGTCCATCGCGTACCTGTTCAGCACCATGGGGCTGAGCTCGCTGATGATGGCCGAGGCCGTGTTCGCCTTCGGCTTGGTCGCCTTCGGCTTCCTCGGCATGGGCCCGGTCACCATCGCCGTCGACTCTTACGGCCCGGTCACGGACAACGCCCAGTCGGTCTACGAGCTCTCGCTCATCGAGAACGTTCCCAACGTCAAGGCAGAGATCAAGAAGGACTTCGGCTTCGATCCTGACTTCGAGAATGGCAAGCGCCTGCTCGAGGAGAACGATGGCGCGGGCAACACCTTCAAGGCGACTGCCAAGCCGGTGCTCATCGGTACCGCGGTCGTGGGCGCCACGACCCTGATCTTCTCCATCATCATGATGCTCACCCACGGCCTGCAAGCCGAGGAAGTCATCAATCTGTCGATCATGCACGCCCCCTTCCTGCTCGGACTCATCACCGGCGGCGCCGTGATCTACTGGTTCTCGGGCGCGTCCACCCAGGCCGTTTCCACCGGCGCCTACCGCGCGGTTCAGTTCATCAAGGCCAACATCAAGCTGGAAGGCGTCGAGAAGGCCTCGGTCGAAGACAGCAAGAAGGTCGTCGAAATCTGCACCATCTACGCGCAGAAGGGCATGTTCAACATCTTCCTGGTGGTCTTCTTCAGCACCCTGTCGTTCGCCTTCGTCGAGCCGTACTTCTTCATCGGCTATCTCATCTCCATCGCGCTCTTTGGCCTCTACCAAGCGATCTTCATGGCCAACGCGGGCGGCGCTTGGGACAACGCCAAGAAGCTGGTCGAGACCGAGCTGAACGAAAAAGGCACCGCATTGCACGATGCCTGCGTGGTTGGCGACACCGTTGGCGACCCGTTCAAGGACACCTCGTCGGTGGCCATGAACCCGATCATCAAGTTCACCACGCTCTTCGGCTTGCTCGCCGTCGAGCTAGCGGTGAAGCTCGACAACGGCGGCCTCAAGGGCGCGCTGGCGGCCGGCTTCCTGATGGTGGCCTTCGTGTTCGTGTACCGTTCGTTCTACGGCATGCGCATTCCCCAGGAGCAGATCAAGAGCGCCAAGTAGGCTCTTAGACTGACTCCTTCGCGTTGGCGGAGGCGAGCTTTGCTTGCCGCCGGAGCCAGAGCGCGGGAAGGCATGGAAACCCTCTCAGGGTTTCCATCTGAATAGGCGCGGAAGAGGGCAACCTCGACCGCGCCTTTTCTTTTGTGGAAGTCACCGAGCTCATGCCGCGAGCGCACAGGACAAGCTCCACCTGTTGATTGCTTCTCTTTAGAGCGCGTGCGAGCGTGCCGAACTAGACTTGGCACGCCGACTCATGGAGCACCATGCTTTCCCTTGAAGAGGGCCCTGGAACGATTTCTCGGCGCATCCGAGCAGCGGACAGCCAGCCCATCGATGCCGATTTTGCCGCGCAGGTTGCGCAGTCGCCGAAGCGGGTTGCGCTGGTCTTCGCAGATGCCGAGTGGACTTTTGTCGAGCTCGAGGTTGCGCGGAATGCTCTCGCGAGAAGGCTCGTAGCCGCGGGGATCGGTCCGGGCGACGTCGTAGCAATCGTGACCGATCGATGCGCGACCCTCGTTTGCGCCATTCTTGCCACCATCCGGGCCGGCGGCACCTTCGTGCTTATTGATGCCAAGTATCCGCGGGAGCGGATCCGTGCGTGTCTGCACATTGCCAAGGCGCGGCACATCCTGCTTGTCGGTGAGGTCGCGTCCCTCGGCGAGGCCGACAAAGACGATGTTCCCGTAACCGCCCTGCCTGGCGATCCGCGCGAGCTCTCCCCCTTCCTCGGGAACGAGGCGGCCATGTCTACCCCGTCGGTGGACGACAGCGCGATTGCCTACCTTTCCTTCACGTCAGGAAGCACCGGTCAACCGAAGTGCATCGCAACCGGGCATCGTCCATTGCGGCACTTCATCGATTGGCACCGTCGTGTTCACGCTCTATCCGCCGACGATTCCTTCGCGATGGTGGCGGGACTCTCGCACGATCCATTGCTCAGAGACATCTTCACCCCGCTGTCCATCGGCGCGCGGTTGCATGTCCCGTCGCAACCACTGTTGCTAGATCCGCGCGCCTTGTTCGAGTGGGTTTCGCAAAAGCGCATCACGGTTTTGCACTGCACGCCGCAGCTCGGGTACTTGCTCTCCGCAGGCGCCTGTGAGGAGACCCTGCCCTTTCTAAGGCGGGTCGCCTGGGGCGGAGACGTTCTGCGCCCCGACCTTCTGCAAGCCTTCCACGCCGTCGCCCCAGGGGCGCGCCACGTGAATTTTTATGGCACCACCGAGACCCCTCAGGCCATGGGTTTTCACGAAGTATCGGCGAAGGAAAGCCAGGCGAAGATCCCCATCGGGCGGGGAATCGACGACGTGCAATTGCTCGTGCTGAACGAACAGGGGCAGCAGGCCAGGCCCGGCGAGATAGGGGAATTGCTGGTCCGAACGCCGTTCCTATCGCTGGGATACCTCGACGACCCGGCCGCAACCGTGGAGAAGTACATCGCCAATCCGATCACCGGCGATCCCGCCGACCGCTGTTACCGGACCGGAGATTTGGCGTGCTACCTGGAAGACGGCAACGTCGAGTTCCGCGGTAGAGCCGACGACCAGGTGAAGATTCGCGGGTTTCGCGTCGAATTGGGGGAGATTGCGAACGTCCTCCGGCGCGTGCCAGCCGTGCAGGACGTGCAAGTTCTGGCGCGCGCCGGGGCCGATTCGGAGCCACGAATTCACGCCTACGTCGCGGTGAAAGAGGGGCAAACGGCTTCTGCCGACGAGCTGGAAAAGGAAATCCACCGTTCGCTGCCCGACTACATGCGCCCGGCCGGCTATCTGATCTTGGATGTTCTGCCTCGGTTGGCCAACGGGAAGGTCGACCGGCTTGCGCTGCTGGCCCTCCCGGTCGGCGAGCGGAAGCTCGAATCGCCTGACCTCGGGCAGATGGATGCGGAGGAAAAGAAACTCGTCCTTCTGTGGAAGGAGTTGCTCGGCGTCGAGTCTGTTTCTGTCAACGAGAGCTTCTTCGATCTCGGGGGAGATTCGCTCACCGCCGTGCGGGTCATGTTGCGCATGCGCTCGCTAGGCATGGATGAAGATACCTGCCGCTTGCTCTTTCAGGGCAAATCCATCGTCGAAATAGCAGCGTGGAAAAAGAAGGGAGGATCGCCCACCAAGGATGACGGATACCTGGCTCGGTTGACTCTGAACATCCTTCGCGGATTGATCGTCGTGCTGGTGATAGCCGACCATTGGTACTATCCCTTGGCTCGGCGGATCACCAGTCTGCAGTCGCTGGAAGCTTACCTGCAGCCGATCTTCAGTTGGCCGACGCCGGGGTTTGCGATTGTCTTTGGAATGACTATCGCATTCGTCTATTACCCCATGGGACAGACGGCGCCTCGCAGGCTCGTGCAAGTCTGTAAGCAAGGGGCCGCCGTGGTGGGGTTTGGATCCCTGCTCTTCATTCTGGTGACGCAAGGACTTGTTTGGGTGGTCTGGCTGTTTTCGCTCAAGACCCAAGACGAGAATTTCCTGCACCCAGAACTAATGACCTCGCCCTTGCACTATTACTTCCTGGCCATGCTCTCCATCCCCTTGTGGGTGACTCTTGCTGGCCGCAAGTCGATTTCGCTCATCAGGTTGGCCGCGATCGCCGTCGGACTGTGGCTTTTGCATAACCTGCTTACGGCGGCTTCTTCGTCGGTCGACATCCCGATCTTCACGGGGAAATATGGCTATTTCAACCTTACCGCCGGGGTCTTTGCTGGCATGATGATCGGCGGATCGTTCAAGTCCCGCCTCAAGATCCACCCTTTGTATGCCCCACTTGGAGCCGGTCTTGTTGTGCTTGGAGCTTTGTTGTCCAAAGACAAGGACGGGTGGGGCGTGCTTCGACTATCGTGGCAGGTAGAGGGGTGGAAGTGGCTCTTCTACATCGGCGCCACCTTACTCGCCTTGCCGGTCGTCTGGGCGTGCGTTTCCTACGGGATGAGGAAAGCGAAATGGTTCATGCGTGGCTTGCAGATCCTTTCGGTTCTCGGCCAGCTCGCATTCCCCCTATTCATCCTCGACTTCGCGACCAGGAAAATATGTGCGCTCTTCGACTTGTTTGGTGCGCATCCGTTGCTCCATCCGCTCGTGGCTGCACTCAGCTTCGGCGTCGGCTGCGTTTGGTTGGTCCGCAAGGCCCATCGCTTGTTCTTTGCCGCCTAGATGATGCAGATGGCGGGAATAAATGCGCTAAGGTGCCGGTTCTCCACCGGAGCAAGACACGGCATGGCATCAGGGATCCCTTCAGCCGGACGCTACCGCGTCACGGCTTATTTTGTCCTAACGGCGGCGACCGTCGCGATTTCCATCTCGACCGCCTTTGCGCGTGAGCCGGACGGCAATTTCGATATTCCCACTCACCTGCGCGCTGCCGATGCTCTTCGCCTTTTTCGCGAGCACGGCTTGGACCTGATTTTGGCCGAGGCGGCCACCGAGAGCGCGCGTGGCGATGCTTTGCTCGCCAGCGCGGCGCCGAACCCGTCATTTTCGGGCGGCGTGGGGCGGTCGTTTGCATGCACCAGCACCGACACCTCGGACTGTTCGGCATTAGCGTGGAGTGTTGGCGTCTCCGACGGATCGGCAGTCTTCGACTCGGTCTCCGGCAAGCGCCGGCTGCGAATGAGCGTGGCCAATCTGGCTTTGGAAGCGGCCCACAAGGGCGAGGCCGATGCGCGACGCACGCTCGAAGGAATGCTCCGTCAGTCCTATTTGCAGGCGGTGGCGGCGCGACAAGCGCTGGCGACCCAGCGGGAAGCGCAAGAGACGCTGGCCCGCCTGTCGGAGCTCATACGGGCGCGCTATCAGCGTGGGTCGATTTCCGAAGTCGAGGTCCTCAAGATCGAAACCGAGAAGCTGACCGCCGACCAAGAGGTGGAGCGCGCTCAGCGTGATCTCGACGTGGGCAAAGCACAGCTGGCGTTTCTGCTGGGCGTGCGCGGCCGAATCCCGACGTTCGAAGTGGATCCCGAGCTGCCAGGCTATGTGACTCCGTCCGTCTTGCAAGGCGCGACGCTGGAGTCTCTGCTCGATGTTGCTCGCAAGCAGCGACCGGATTTGATCGGCGCTCGCATCCAACGCGACCGCGCCGAAGAGTCGGTGCGATCCAGCCAGCGTTTGCGCTTTCCGGACATCGAGCTGAACGCCGGGGTAAGCGGCCAGGGCACGTACCAAAGTGCCATCAACCCGCCGACTTTCAGCTTTGGATTGACCCTGACGCCGCCCATTTTCAATCGCTTCCAGGGCGAGATCGTCAAATCCAGGGCCGATCTAGCGACGCAGAAGGCTCAGGTGGCCAAGGCCGAGGCTCAAGTGACGAACGACGTCCAGACGGCGTTCACCCAATTCAGGTCGGCACGCAGCCGCTTGGAACGCGCCGAGCGCGAGCTACTCGAACACGCGAAACGCACGCGTGACCTCGTCCAGCTTCAGTACCAGAAGGGCGCGGCATCGCTCCTCGAATACCTCGATGCCCAGCGCATCCTCATTTCAACTCGGCTCGACTACGAAAGCGACTTGTCCGACTATTGGCAGGCGGTTGTCCTCATCGGGCAGGCCGTGGGAACGGAAATCGGCCCATGAAACTCTACCCCCTTGTACCCATCGCTCTAAGCCTCGCGCTATCCGCCTGCGAGCATCGCCCGCGCCAGTCTCGCACGGCAGATCCGCCCATGAGCGAAGTATGGCTGTGGCCGGACCAGGTCGCGGCTGCGAAGCTGACCGTCGAGCCGCTGGCGCCGCAGCCGGTGGGTGGACTCGTGGTGACCAGCGGGCGTGTGACGTTCGACGACCTGAAGGTCGCGCACGTCATGAGCCCCGTCACCGGTCGGGTGAGTCGGATCGAAGCTCAGCCCGGTCAGCGCGTGAAGAAGGGCGACACGCTGGCGGTCATCGAATCGCCGGACGTGGGCAGCGCCTTCTCGGACGTGGAAAAGGCGCACGCCGATTTCGTGTCGGCCGAAAAGGACTACAACCGTCAGAAGGAGCTCTTCGACGTCCACGCCGGCTCGCAACGCGATCTCGAGGCGGCCCAAGGCAACTACGCCAAGTCCAAGGCCGAGCTTCAACGTGCGAGTCGGAAGGCGCAGCTCCTGCGCGCCGGCGGCGGTACCAATTTGGGTGGCCAGAGCTACACCTTGCGCGCGCCCATCGGCGGCGAGGTCATCGCGCGCAACGTGAATCCCGGCGCGGAAGTGCAGGGGCAGTATACCGGCGGTACCGTGCTCGAGCTTTTCACCATTGGCGAGCTGGATACGGTTTGGGTGATGGCCGACGTGTTCGAAATGGATCTTGGACGGGTCAAGCAGGGCACGGAATGCTTGGTGAAGGTCGTGGCGTATCCGGGCCGTGTCTTCAAAGGCAGCGCCGACTGGGTTTCGGACACGCTGGATCCTGCCACCCGCACGGCAAAGGTTCGCTGCAAGCTGGACAATCCCGACCGCGCGCTCAAACCCGAGATGTACGCGACCGCGGCGCTGGCGGTTGACCAACAGCGAACGTTGGCACTTCCACGCAGCGCGATCCTGCACCTTGGCGATCAAACCATGGTGTTCATCGAGCTGGGCAAGGCGGTCGACGGGCGGGTTCGTTTCGAGCGGCGCCCGGTTTCGGTAAACGAAGAATTGGGTGGCGACTACTTGCCGGTGATTCGTGGAATCGCCGCCGGCGAAAAGGTGGTTACGGCGGGTTCCATTCTCCTGTCCGGAATGTTCTAGATGATCGCAAAGCTCGTCGCGGCCGCGGTTCGGACGCCTCTTGCGGTATTTGTGTTCGCGCTGGCGCTACTGGGCGTCGGGTTGCGCTCGTACCTGCAGCTCGATATCGAAGCCTATCCGAACCCCGTGGCGCCAATGATCGAAATCATCGCGCAGCCGCAGGGTTGGAGCGCCGAAGAAGTCGAGCGCTACGTTTCGGTACCGCTCGAAACCGGCTTGGTCGGCATGCCCGGTCTCGAGCACATTCGTTCGCAGTCGCTGTTCGGCCTGGCCGACGTGAAATGCTACTTTGGCTGGGATACAGCGTACGCGACGGCCCAGCAGCGCGTGCTCAACCAGCTCGGCTTCATCGCGCTACCTTCCGGCGTGACGCCGGCGCTGTCACCGTGGAGCGCGATCGGCGAGCTTTTCCGCTACAAGGTCGTCGGCAAAGGTTACACGCTGGTCGATCTCAAGACGGCGCAGGACTGGATCCTGGAGAAGCAGTTCCGCCAGGTGCCGGGGGTCATTGATGTGGTGGGCTTCGGCGGACTGACCAAGCAGTATCACGTCGAGGTGGATCCGTATCGGCTGCGCGGCCGGGGCGTCGCGCTTTCGCAGCTCCAGACAGCCATCGCCAACGCCAACCAGAACGTCGGCGGCCAGCGCATCACCCTCGGCGAGCAGTCCTTCGACGTGCGGGGTATCGGTCTCATCCGTTCCGTGCAGGATATCGGTGATATTACCGTCAGCGCGGCCAAAGGCGTGCCGGTGCGAGTGCGTGACGTGGCCACGGTCAGCGTCGGCTCGGCGCCCCGCTTGGGCATCGTCGGTCAGGACGACGAGCCGGACGTCGTGGAAGGCATCGTTCTCATGCGCTATGGCGGCGACTCGATGAAAACGATTCGCGGCATCCACGAGCGGGTGGACTACATCCGACAAAACCGTGTGTTGCCCCCGGGAATCGACATCGAACCGGTGTACGACCGCGCCGACCTCGTGAAGCTCACGACGCACACGGTGATGGAGAACCTCCTCATCGGGATGATTCTCGTGTCGCTGGTGCTGTGGCTTTTCCTTGGCAGCGTGCGCGCGGCGCTGATCACGGCCATCAATTTGCCGCTGGCATTGATGGTGGCCTTTACTGGCATGGTGGCGAGTGGAACCGCCGCCAACCTAATTTCGCTCGGCGCCGTCGACTTCGGCATCGTGGTCGACTCGACGGTCATCATGATGGAAAGCATCTACCGCAATTTCGCGCGCAAGGGCGGCAGCGCCTTCGATCGCATCGTCGCCGCGGCTCGCGAGGTGGGACCGCCCATGTTCTCGTCGGCACTCATCATTGCGGTGGCCTTCATTCCGCTGTTCACACTCACGGGCGTGGCAGGTGTCATCATGTCCCCGATGGCGCAGACGTACGCCTTTGCCATCGGTGGCTCCATTTTACTTTCGCTCACCCTGACGCCGACACTTGCTTCGCGCTTGCTTCCGATCGGACAGGCCGAGCATGAAGAGGAGAGCCGGCCGATGGCTCTTCTTTCGCGCCTCTACGCGCCGCTGTTTTCCTTCTCTCTGCGCAAGCCAAAGCTCACGGTCCTGCTCGGAACGGCGCCGGTCGTGCTGGCGTTGGTCGCTTCGTCGTTCCTCGGTCGCGAGTTCATGCCCAAGCTCGAAGAGGGAAATTTCTGGATTCGCGCGACGTTGCCCATGTCCATTTCGCTCGAGAAGGCTGCGCGTATGGTCGGACGCATGCGCGCCATCGTGCGCGGCTGTCCCACCGAGGGCGCCACGTGCGGGGAGGGTCAGCCGCGGCGGCCGGAGATTCAGACCGCGATTTCGCAGCTCGGTCGACCCGACGACGGCACCGACGTGTCGGGTTTCTACAACGTCGAGCTGCTGGCGCCGCTTAGGCCTGCAAGTGAGTGGCGCAAAGGTGTGACGAAGGAAGCGATGACGGTGGACATGCAGAAGGAATTGGCAGAGGCCTTTCCGGGCGTGGTCTTCAGCTTTTCGCAAGCCATCTCCGACAACGTGGAAGAGGCGATGTCGGGCGTCAAAGGTGAGAACACCGTGAAGGTCGTCGGCCCGGATCTGCACGTCAACGAATCGAAGGCAGAAGATATCGTCGAGGCGCTCAAGAAAGTCCCGGGCGTCGAGGACCTAGGCATCTTCCGCTCGCTCGGCCAGCCCGCCATTCGCATCACGCCCTACCGCACACAGATCGGGCGCTACGGCCTCAACACGGGCGATGTCGCGGCCGTGGTTCAGGCGGCGATCGGCGGCCAGGTCATCACGCAGGTCTTCGAAGGCGAAAAGCATTTCGATCTGATCATTCGTTGGGCCGAGCAATATCGTCGCGACGTGCGCTCGATCCGCAACATCCTGGTTTCCGCGGCGGACGGCTCGCAAGTTCCGCTCGGGCAAATTGCCGAAGTCGTGGAAGAAGAGGGCCCGTCGGTGATTTTCCGCGAGGATTTGAAGCGCTACGTGCCGGTCAAATTCTCGGTTCGTGGCCGCGACCTTGGCTCGACGATTGGCGAAGCGCAGGCGCGCATCGCGCCGATCGTGAAGCAGCTGCCGTACGACACTCATCTCGAGTGGGCGGGCGAGATGAACCAACTGCGCGAGACGACCAGCCGTTTGCTCGTCATCGTTCCCATCACGTTGCTGATCATCGCGTTCCTGGTTTTCAGCTCGACCAAGAACGTGCGTGACATGCTCATCGTGCTTTTGGGCGTACCGGTCGCGTGCAGCGGCGGCCTGGTGGCGCTCTACCTCACGCGAACCGATTTCTCGATTTCGGCGGCGATGGGCTTCATCTCCATTCTCGGCGTCGCGGTCCAGGATGCCTTGCTGGTAGTGACGTCCGCGCGCAAGCTGCGCGAGGCCGGCGCGACGGCCGAGGAGAGCGCGCGCCAAGCTGCCGTGCGGTGGTTGCGCCCGGTGCTGATGGCGACTTTCGTTGCCATGTTGGGACTCTTGCCGGCGGCGGTGTCGCACGGTATCGGATCGGAAACGCAAAAGCCGCTGGCCATCGTCGTCATCGGCGGTGCGCTCGCTCTCGCGATTCTGCCCCGCTTGCTTCAGCCGGCGCTCATCACGCTGGCTCACCGGGGAAGGGACAAACGGATTGTCTAGCCCGGGGATCTCATTCCGCGCGTCCACGCGTCGGGCGCGTGCTATGCCAAAGCCATCATGCGCGCCATGGTTCTCAAGCGGCAGGGCGAGGCGCTCGAGTCGTGCGACATCGCCATGCCCGAGGCCGACCCTGCGCAGATTCGTCTTCGCGTGACGGCGTGCGGACTGTGTCGAACCGACCTGCATGTCGTCGACGGCGACTTGAAAGAGCCCAAGCTGCCGCTCGTGCCCGGGCACCAAATCGTCGGCGTCGTCGACCAGGTAGGCACCGACGTGCGCGGCTTGGCGGTGGGCGATCGCGTGGGTGTTCCCTGGCTCGGCGGCTCGTGCGGTCACTGTCGCTACTGCCTGGCCGGCGACGAGAATCTCTGCGATAGCGCTCGCTACACGGGCTATCAAATGGACGGCGGCTTTGCCGACTATTGCGTCGCCGACGCGCGTTTTTGCTTTGCTCTTCCCGCCGAGCAAGACGACGTGACGGTCGCGCCACTCCTGTGCGCCGGCCTCATTGGCTACCGGGCCCTGCGCATGACCGGCGACGCCACCGAGCTTGGTTTTTACGGGTTCGGCTCGGCAGCACACCTGATGACTCAGGTTGCGCGCCATCAGGGCAGGCATGTCTTCGCCTTCACGCGCCCTGCAGATGTCGCCAGCCGGGATTTTGCGCTGGGTTTGGGCGCGACCTGGGCCGGGCCCTCGGAGGAGCGGCCGCCCGTCGAGCTCGATGCGGCCATTCTATTTGCGCCGGCGGGTGAACTGCTTCCGCTCGCGCTCAAGGCCGTGCGCAAAGGCGGCACCGTGGTTTGCGCCGGCATCCACATGAGCGATATCCCCTCGTTCCCCTACGCTTTGTTGTGGGGCGAGCGCGTGGTTCGCTCCGTCGCGAATCTCACGCGTCGGGACGGCATCGACTTTTTGGCGGTAGCGCGCACGATGTCGATCGTGGCCGAGACGACGGTTTACGGGCTCGAAGACGCGAACCGCGCGCTCGACGATCTTCGCCGCGGCGACGTGCAAGGTTCGGCCGTGCTTCGCGTAGCTTAGCCCTTAACCCGAAGCCGAACCCTGCCGATACCAAGCCCTACGGCTCGTCGTCATGTTTGGGAAAGGCCAGAAACCGCCAGACAGCAAGTCCACCGAAGAGGCCGGGCGAGAAGCCGGGCCCCCTGTCGGCGACATGGCGCTGGATACGTTGGCGGGTGTTCTGCGCAGTATGGCCGAATTCGCGCTCGAGCAGGAGGCGACGGACATCCCCACTTTTCGCGCGACCGCCGAGGCCTGGGCCAAGCACGTCACGTTGGCGACGGCTCCGCCGGGCGCCCGCGAGGACGACGCTCGCGCGCGCAAGGGCCGGCGCGAATGGGAAGGCGTGCGGCGCTTCGTGCGCGAGTACTGCCAGTCGAGCTCCAAGCGCGTCGCGGATGTCACCACCGATCTTCGGCAGGTGATCTGGGTCTTCATCCGCAATCTCAGCCAGGCCTTCACCGAAGACGAAGACATCGACGGTCGCGTGCGGCTGCAGCTTGGCCGGCTGGAACAATTGGTCGAGGCAAACTCGACCGCCGAGCTGAAGCGTGAGGTGCTGGATGCCGTGGGGATGCTCAAGGCATCGCTCGCCGAACGCAGCGAGCGGCAGCAGAAGCAGATGCAGTTTCTCGGCACGCAGGTCCGCACGCTCGGCAGCGAGCTCGAGAGCGCGCGCCGCGAGAGCGAGACCGATCCGCTGACCCGCATCTCGAATCGCAAAGCCTTCGACGACTACCTGGCCCGCAGCGTGGAGATCTACCGTGCTTTCGCCACGCCCATGTCCATGCTGGTGCTGGACGTCGACTGTTTCAAGACCGTCAACGACAACAATGGTCATATTACTGGCGATGACGTTCTACGCGAAGTCGCGGATTCGGTGGTGAAGGTTTTTCTGCGCAAGAATGACTTCGTGGCCCGACTGGGTGGAGATGAATTCGCCATCGTCTTGCGCGAGACCGGCGCGCGCGACGCGACGTCCTTGGCCGAACGGGTGCTTGGTCGTATCCGCGCTCTGCGCATCCCCACGTCGAACGATCAGGTTCTGCAGGTCACGGTGTCGATTGGTCTGGCCGAGATCCAGCCCCACGACGACGAGAAGAGCTGGTTCGAGCGCGCCGACCAGTGCCTGTATGCCGCCAAGCAAGACGGCCGCGATCGGCTGTCTGCGACGCCGCCGTCGACCAACGGGCGGAGCCCGGGCTAATTCCGCGAGCCCCGGCTAGGGAAGCGGATACGACGTGTCCTCGTTGCCGAGGTCGTCGCTGGCCAGTTGCAACGTTGCCGACGTGTCGTCGGCGTAGCGGACGAGGATCTCGACCTGCGACGCGGACTGCAGAAGGGCGGTCGGCACGCTGTAGAAATTTTCCAGGTTGTCCTCCGCGAACGTGAGCTCCTGGTACGCAGCCGCGCTTCCAGCCTGGCGCCAGGCCATGCTGCTGATTCCGGTTGGCGGGTTGCGGATCTGAATCCGCGACCACCACTTCGAGCTGCCCGGCTTTACATACAGCGATGTCGGCCCGTCGAAGGTTTCGGGATGTCCGGTGCAAGGCACCCATTTCCAACGGCCGGCGTAGCGGCCGGGATAGTCGGCCATCACCGCGGCTGTGGCATCGCCACCAAGGTCGATGCCGCAGAACACGTCCGGGCACTTGTCCATGATTCGAACGACGGCCGTCCGTGGCCCCTGGCTGGTCTGGGCCAAGACCTCGGCGCACTGGCCGCAGATGCGTCCACTTTGCCAGGCGCCCTTGCCGTCGTCCGGCTGCAAGTTGACGCTGATGGCGGCGAAATAGCGGACTTGGGTTGTCCCGTACTGACAAGCGCCACCGACGCTGGGTGAGGTCGAGTAGGTCGTCACATTGCCCACGCCGCCCCACGCTTCGTTCGTGGGGTAGCTCGGCTGTACCGAGGAGCAAAAGGATTCGCACGGCGGCGGATCGATCGGCGACGGGCTGCCATCGATCGACGACGTGCTGGTGTCGTACTCCGGCGCTGTCCACGCGGCGTCGTTGGCGACCGCGTCGCTGCCACCGATCGCGGAGTCCGGCGTCTGCGCCGACGAGGAACACGCCAACCCAGCAAGGATCGGCGCAGCGAAGGGCCATAACCCGGAACGGGCGCTCAGCATCAGCTATCAATCATGCGGGTTCGCGACGGCGTTTGCTAGTGACACAATTCCGCTGGGAACCCCGTGACCGTCACGCCATCGACGTCGAGGCGGGCTGACTTCACGTTTCCATCGGCAGTGAAGGCGAACAGCGTGGCGTGCAGATCGGCCAAACACGCAGCTCCGTTGCTTCGTAGGGCCAGCGTTCCAACCGCACCCGTGGCCGTGTCCAAAGCGCTCGCGTCGCCGCAGACGCCAAACGTCGCGCTAGCACTGCCCCACGATGCCGGTGTGGAAATCCGTAGGGCGGAATTGCCGCCCGTCATGGGGCGGGCGAACGACAGGGTGGCGCAGTCCGAGCCGGACTTTGAAATGGTGACATGATCGAGATCTCCGGCGTATCCCGTGGCGGTATAGGTCGCGCTCGATGACGGCTCCGGTGCGGCCTCGGCGCAGCAAACGTAGTGGATGCCAAGGCTGCAGCCTGCGAGCGCGCAATTGGTCGCGCTCTTGGTCGTCAAGTCCTGAGCCGTGATGGCGGCGATGGTTTCGCCCAGGCTCGGGTAGTAGCAGCTCGTGATGGACACCTGGCCACAGCAGCCACAACCGCAGGCCGTATAGGCGCCGGTGCAGGTAGCCGGATCGGTATCACTGCTGGGCGAGGCGTCTTTGGTGGGCGCCATCATGCAACGCCCGGTATTGGGATTGACCACATGCCCTGCCGTGCAAAGACAGGTGCCATCGGGCTGGCAGGTTCCCCAAATGCTAGAAACCAGCAAGTTGTCGTTGCAGGTCTGATTTGCGCCGGGCGCGCAGGGAAGAGGACGGTCGGCCGCCCCGTCGGCGACCAGGTCGGGGAGCGAAAGATCCCTTGCCCAAACATCGACGGCAGTCCCTGCGTCGAAGGTGAAACCTTCGTCCGCTGCACGGTCCGCAGCGACGTCTCGGCTGACAACGAGATCCTCCGCCGACCGCATATCGGCCGGCGAAAGGTCGTCCGCAGCATCCCTTGCGGGCGAATCGGCGGAGCCAAGGTCGGAGGCCAGCGCCGCATCCGACGTTTTCTTGAGTGGCATCGACGATGAGCATCCGCCGGACGCGCCGAGCGCCAACGCGAGAATCGAAAAACACGGAGCGAAGTGGCGCGGTGATGTGCTCATGGGGAGGCTCCTCGAAGGACGCACGGATCTTTGCACAGATCGCCTCGCCGACCAGGTGTCGAGGGTCACAGCCCGAGGGGAGTTCGCCTGACCAAGCTCGCCCCTGTTGACTAACTGCGCTGTTTGGCGATACGAATAGGTGGTGGGGCTCTATCCATCGGTTACCATTTCGTCGATTCTCGGCGATCACCTGGAGGAGCGCACCCTTCTCGTCCGCAAAGTCGATGCTCTCGCCCTGTGCCAACACGGTGACTTCGAGCTGGTCCAAGCCTTCGACACCTTGAGCGACTTCGATGGCAACGCGCGCTCGTTGCTGTGGCGGTTACGGGATTTCCTCGGTCGTGCCAGGCTTTGGGGTGTGGACATCTCGTCTCTCGACGACGAGCGGGTGATTCATGTCCTGCGAGCGCGAATTGGCGGAGGCGAGCTGGTGGGGATCAGGCGCACGAAGGAGGCCCTCGCACGAGA
>Ga0265339_10000044_pt1 | contig 116396 bp, 91 predicted proteins | sample 4CB219metaG_FD_202085 | JGI IMG/M metagenome (GOLD analysis project Ga0265339, IMG submission 202085) | Rhizosphere microbial communities from Carex aquatilis grown in University of Washington, Seatle, WA, United States - 4-CB2-19 metaG | ecosystem: Host-associated > Plants > Roots >...
ACGTGCTGGGTCCGAAGCTGGCTGCGCTCAGCCCACCCGTGGGCGTGCTCGCGGCTGAGCCCGACAACTGGGGCAATCTTTGGGGCGGCGACAGTTATGGCCCGGCCATTTTGGCCGACGCCAACGCAAGTAAATACGTGACCATCATCGCCACGCACGACTACGGGAATACCAGCGCAGGGACGTACGCGCGGCCGGCGCCTCCCGCCGGCAACACCCACCACATTTGGGAGACGGAGTGCACGCCGAACGATACGGGTCCGATCACCCTCGCGACGATGGTCTACGCCGCGTTTACGACCGGCGGAGCGAACGGATGGCACTATTGGTGGACCGAGGCGTTCGTGCCGAACGCAAGCAGTCCGCCTCCTCAATACTACGCGCTCGGGAACTTCAGTAAGTTCGTACGCCCCGGCTTCTACCGCGTCGACGTGAGCGGCGCCGCGAAGGCCTCGGGAACGGTGCCTCTCGTCGTTGCGTTTACCAACACGTCGGACGGAACGGTGGCCATCGTCGTGGTAAATGGCGGCGGCGCCGCGCAGGTTTCCTTCTTCGTAGCGGGCAAGGGCTGGCCGGCGTCGGTCACCCCGTATGTCACGACTTCGAGCTCCAAGCTCGCTGCCGGGACGGCCATCGCTGTCACGGGAGGACGATTCAGCGCTTCCCTCGAGGCACAGTCGGTCACGACGTTCGTCGGTAAACCGTAACCTTGCCGAGAGCTGCGGTTCAGCCTCCGAGCTGGACCGCTTGGCGCAGCCACGTGTCGGTGGTGGCAGCCTCGACCAGAAAGTCGGCGACATCGGCGCGCGTGATCGAGCCTGGGACTTTCTGGATGCTGGAAGTTTTCACGCTGTGCTTGCGGGCCGGACCGTTGGTCAGGCGAGAAGGGCGTGCGATCACCCAATCGAGGCCGCTCTCCATGACAAGCTTTTCCTGGCGCTCGTGATCTTGGAAGGGCGCCTTGAGGAGAAAGCCAATCACCAGGGCGTCCATGAGAAAATTGGCAAGCTTACGGCTGTCGCCCACGCCCAGGGCGCTGAGCACGACCAAGCGCTTGACGCCGCTGGCTTTCATCGCGTCGATGGTGTACGCGGTGCCCTGCGAAAAGTAGGTGGGGTTGTCGCGGAAACCTTTCAGCGACGTCGACGAGGCGGTAATGATCACGCCGTCGTGATCGGGCACAGCCGTCGCAACGGATTGCTGGTTGTGAAAGTCGCCGCTGACCCGTGCCAGGCCAGAATGCTCCAGCGCCAGCTTTTCCGGGTGGCGTGCAAATGCCGTGACCGAGTGTCCGTGATCCAGCGCCGCCTTGACGACCAAAGCACCCGTTCCTTGCGAAGCACCAAGCACCAAGAGTTTCATCGTCCTTGCCTCCTTCCCGCCGTTCCTTGAGCCTATGTCTTCAGCGCGGAGGGTGCCAGGGCTTTCCTCCGCGCCCGATTGCGTTCCGGCACGGCTCGATTAGCTTTCAGGCATGTCCGTCGGGATCCGTGTCGCTGCACCGCCAAGCAAGCCGGTGATGATCTACGATGGTGACTGCGACTTTTGTTGGCAGTGGGTTCGTCGCTGGCAGCAGTCGACCGGGTCGGCCATCGACTACCTGCCGTCGCAAGATGCGAGCATCGCCAGTCGCTTTCCCGAAATCACCCAAGAGCAATTCGATGCCTCGGTTCAGCTCGTCGAAAGCGACGGACAAGTCTACGGAGGGTCGCAGGCCGTCTTTCGGGCGCTGGCGACCAATCCTCGACACCGCTTGCCCAATCGTATCTACGAGACTTCGACATTATTTGCGAAGACCACCGAAGCCGCTTATCGCGTGGTCAGCAACCATCGCAATTTGTTTCTGCGCTTGACCCGCTGGTTGTGGGGCAGTCAGGTCGATCGGCCGGCGCATGTACTGTCGCGCTGGATCTTCTTGCGTCTGCTGGGGCTGATTTACTTGGCGGCGTTCCTTTCGTTGTGGTCGCAAATCGATGGACTGGTCGGCCACGACGGCATCCTGCCCGTGGAGCGATTCATGGCGGCGCTTCGCCAGCAATACGATGCCGGCGGCATTGGCTTGGACCGTTTCCGCTTGGTGCCGACGCTGGCCTGGTTTAGCGCTTCGGACGGCTTTCTTCATTGGCAGTGTGCTGCCGGTGCCGTGCTGTCGGTGCTGCTCGTCGTGGACATTGCCCCGGCACCTTGCCTGGCCCTGCTCTGGCTGCTCTACCTTTCCTTGGCTACGGTCACACGCGTCTTTCTCGGCTTTCAATGGGACAACCTCTTGCTGGAAGTGGGCTTCTTGGCGATCTTTTTTGCGCCGTGGCGGTTGTGGCCACGCCGCTTGCAGGCCCCACCACCGCGCTTGGCGGTGATGTTGCTGCAGATGCTGCTTTTCAAGCTGATGTTCTCGTCGGGTTGCGTGAAGCTGGCCAGCGGCGATGCTAGCTGGCGAAACCTGACAGCACTCTCCTTCCACTTCCAGACCCAGCCCCTACCTACATGGCTGGCCTGGTACGCGAACCGGTTGCCGATGTGGCTGCAAAAAATCGCGTGCGCGGGCATGTTCGCCATCGAGCTGCTCGCGCCATTTCTCGTCTTTGCCCCGCGGCGGCCGCGCGTTTGGGGGTGTGGGCTGTTGGCCTTGCTGCAAGTTCTGATTCTGCTGACTGGAAACTACGCTTTCTTCAATGGGCTGACACTGGCCCTGATCGTGGCCGTGCTGGACGATTGGACCTTGAACCGGATGTTACCCCGTCGATTTTCTCAACGACTATCGCGCTGGCTGGGGAATGGCCGCGCTCCTGGATTGGCGGGGTGGCAGCGGCGTGCCACGGTGCTGGTGGCGCTGGTGGTCGCGCCCATCTCACTCATGCAAATCAGCTTCAGTTGGGGAGCGAACTACCGTTGGCTGGCGCCGACCCTAGCAGCCGAGGCCTGGCTGCAGCCCTTCCGCACGGTGAGTAGCTACGGCCTATTTGCCGTGATGACCACCGAGCGGCGGGAAATCGTCGTTGAGGGCAGCGACGACGGCGTAACCTGGCTGCCCTACGAATTTCCGGACAAGCCCGGCGACGTCGAACGCCGGCCGACCTTCGTGGCGCCCCATCAGCCACGCTTGGATTGGCAGATGTGGTTCGCCGCCCTCGGCGGCTACCGCGAGAATGTCTGGTTTGTGCACTTCTGCCTGCGGCTATTGCAGGGCTCGCAGCAGGTTCTGGCGCTGCTCGAAACGAATCCCTTTCCCGGGCACGCGCCCAAACACGTGCGTGCCCAGCTCTACCGCTACGACTTCACAGAAGCCGCCGAGCGGCGCGCGACGGGCACTTGGTGGCGCCGCGAACGCATCGGCAGCTACCTGCCGTCCGTCGCGCTGTCCGACTTTGGACAGTGATCGTCCGTGCTACTGGCAAGCGCTCGCGACGGGCACCGTGCAGATGCCGGCGGTGCCTCCACCCGAGATCACACAACGGGCCGGAGTAAGACAAAGGGGGCCCACTTGCGTATCACACGCAGCCCCGTCGGCAGCTCGCGGAACGCAGGTGGCGGTGGTGTCTGTCGCGGCGGCGGGAGCGGAGGCGGTGAAACAGTCGGCGCCGATGCAGGCGGCTCGCGATCCGTCCGCAAGCGTTCCGCAGGCGCCGGATGCCGGCACGTACGAGATTTGTTGGCACGTCTTGCTTCCCGACGGCCCCAAGCAGGCAAGCCCCTGATTTCCTTCGCACGCCGGATTGGCGCTGCCTCCGCAGGCAGCTCCCAAGCTCGCCGCGGTTGTGGTGCACACGCCGGTCTTGGTCGCGGTCGCGCCCACGCAGCTGGAAAATGCCTGACAAGGGATATCGGTGGTGCAGGTGGAATCTCCGAGGGACAAGCGATCGCGACAAATCAGGGCGCCCGTCGACTCCGTCTTGCATGTCTGTCCGGGAGCACAACCCGAGGTCTCGCAGGAGGCTCCGTCGAGCGGCTCGTCCGCGCACAAGCCGCACGAGGCATTCTTGGTTCCGGCACAAAACCGGGATGCGCATTGCCCGGGCACGGCACAGCTTTGTCCGTTGGGGCGATTGCCAGCTGGCGCACAGTCGGGCGGCGGATTGGCATTGCCATCGAAGAGATCCGAGCACGACCAAGTGCCGTATTCGGTCGCGCACTTTTCCAGCTGAGACACAGTGGTACCGCTTCCGGGTGCGTTGGCGTTGTTGAGGCAGGCCAGATGTTGCCGAGCCAGGCAGGTCGTCATATCACCATAGGTACTTAGGATGAACACGCCATCCTGATAAATGGGCGTTCCAGACGTCCCGAGCGCCGTATTCGTGCAGGATTGTCGCCGCTCGCACTGGGCCTTCGCGAGAATCGAGCACGCCTGGTCCAGGGAATCGCCACTGCCGCCGCAATTCGGCAAGAGGACCAGCACTGGTAGCAGCAGCGCGCCTGCAGAAAGAGCAATGGCACACGTTTTCGCCGTCGGGTTAGTCAATTGTTGCACGGTAGTCTCCTCGATAGTGGTCAAGAGTTCCGGCAGGGATGCCGGTACCCCGTCAGACGCAACCCAGCGCGAAATGGTTCCCGCTCGTTGAGGAATCCGACCCTGAGTTCGGTGGCGATGCGTCGTTTACAGTGGACGACGCCAATGTCCAACCTATACTTTCGCGCACCATGACCAACAACATCTCCGATCTAGAAGCAATGGTTCGCGACTTCGTCTCGCGCGTGCAACTCGCGGTTACGGCCGAGGCCGCCGCTCGCGTCCGATCCGCGATTGCGTCCACTTTTGCCGGCACGCCCCAGCCAAGTGTCCACCGACAAGCAATCGCGAAGGCACCGAAGCCGACCGGAGCCGCTCCTGTTAAACGCAAACTCCAGCTCAGCCCGGCGGCATTGGCGGCCCGCAAAATTCAAGGACAGTACATGGGCCTCCTCCGAGGCCTGTCTCAAGCCAACAAAGAACGGGTCAAGAAGCACGCCAAGGAAAATGGCGTCTCCGCTGCCGTCAAGTTCGGCAAAACCTTGAAGTAACGGCCTTCGAGGTCGACCGCGCCCGGCTCGCGGCGCGCGCAGTTCGCTATGCGAGCCACACAAAGTGATTACGGTACTGCCGGTGGTACGGCCCCGGCAGCGCGCGTCGGCGCTCGCTCGCTCGGCGCATGCGCGAAGAAGCGTTTCTGCGCCCACAGGGCGACATTCACAAGTCCGATGAGCACGGGGACCTCCACGAGAGGACCAATGACGGCGGCGAAAGCTGCTCCGCTATGAATGCCGAAGCTCGCGATGGCGACCGCGATGGCCAGCTCGAAATTGTTCGACGCCGCTGTGAACGAAAGCGTCGCAGTCTGCTGGTAGTCGGCGCCCACGCGCTTGCCCATGAAGAACGACACCGCAAACATGAGCACGAAGTAGAGGAGGAGCGGAATCGCGATGCGAAGCACGTCGAGCGGAAGCTGCACGATGGTCTCGCCCTTGAGGGAAAACATCACCACAATGGTGAACAGCAGCGAAACCAGCGTGATTGGCCCGATTCGCGGTACGAAGCTCGACTCGTACCAAGTCCGGCCCTTCGCCCTGACCAGGAATCGCCGTGTGAGAAATCCGGCGGCAAACGGCACGCCCAGGTAGATGGCAACGCTCTTGGCAATGTCAGCGATACCGATGTTGATAGAGGCGCCTTGAATTCCAAGCCACCGTGGCAAGAGGGTCGCGAAGAAGTACGCGTAGACCGAGAAGAAGAGGACCTGGAAGATAGAATTGAGCGCGACCAAGCCGGCACAGTACTCGGCATCGCCCCTGGCGAGGTCGTTCCACACGATGACCATGGCAATGCAACGGGCGAGGCCAATGAGGATGAGGCCGAGCATGTACTCGGGCTTGTCGTGCAAAAAGACGACAGCGAGCCCGAACATCAAGAACGGGCCGATGATCCAGTTTTGCACCAGCGAAAGCAGGAGGACGCGTTTGTTCTGGAAGACCTTGCCGACTTCCTCGTAGCGAACCTTGGCCAGCGGCGGGAACATCATGAGGATGAGACCAAGCGCGATGGGAATAGAGGTCGTGCCCACGCTCATCCGGTTGAGCGCGGTCGTGAATCCTGGCGCCGTAAAGCCAAGAAAGATCCCAAGCCCCATGGCGAGGAAGATCCACAGCGTCAGGTAACGGTCGAGAAAGGACAGCCTGCCGGCAACCTCGGTCTTTCCGTCATCGTTTTTCAACGATGTTTCGGTTCCACCATGAGTCATTAGAGCCCTCCTACCAGGGCCTTCAGGCGCCGGAGCGTCCGCGGCTCGATGCAGTAGTTGGCACGCGGGCCGTCCACCTCGCCTCGGATCAGACCGACGTCTTTGAGCACCTTCAAATGTTGCGATACGGTAGATTGTGCGAGCGGCAATGCCTCGACGATATCCCCACAAATGCAAGCATCCTGCCGCGCCAGCAGACGCAGGATCTTCACGCGCGCCGGGTGCCCCACAGCTTTCGCAAGAGCTGCCATTTCCTCGTCTGCCTCGTCGCCTTCGACGGGACGATGGTCGGTCTCTCGGTTCGCAGGAGGGCAACACGAATCGGCAGCGGACCTCGTTTTATTCATCGTAATTATACGATAACAAGCGGGAGAAGCCTCGTCAATGCAGCGTCCCTGACGACAAAGAACGGAGTCGCTCCGTTCGCTGCCCAAGCTAGCCCACGCGACTTAGCTTGCTGTCGATGTACGCTTGCATGCTCTCGGCGATATGGCCGACATGGGGCTCCTGCAGCATACTGGAGTGCCCCGCCGGGATGTCGAAGGGGATGAAGCCCTGGGTGGTCTTGCCTTCCCAGCCGAGGTGCCGGTCCTGGAACAACTCCACGTACGGCGTGTCGTCGATGAGGGTGCCATCAAAGGCGCCGCTTTTCTGGGTCGCACGAAATAGCAGAACTTCGCCCTCGTACGGTTCCGGCACGACGTATTCCTTCTCGGCAAAGCGCAACACCACCCGCACCGGGATATCGGCAAGCAAGGACGGCAACTCCCACCCGCGGTCCAGATAGAGGCGATAGAAACGCATCTTGGTTTGATTCAGCGCCTTGGCGAACTGTGAGCGCGCCTCGTAACGGACGACCCTGCCGATTTTGCGCGACGACTGTCTTAGAAGGTGAGCGACCTTTTCGGCTGGAGTCCGCTGGCGGTCTTGTTTGATGGCCGTCGAAAACCGCTTGAGCCGGGTGACCGTCATGCTCTTCGGCCGTGCCTTCACATGAGCGGCATCGATGAGGGCGACCATGGCAACCATTCGTCCGCCACGCTTGAAACGACGTGCGATTTCAAACGCGATGAACCCGCCGACACACAAACCGCTCAGAAGGAAAGGACCCTGCGGCTGAATACGCAGGATTTGCTCGCAGTAATAATCGGCGACGTCGGCGAGGTGCGAATGAAGCATGGGGAAAGCCACGCGGCTCTTCGGCTGCAGGCCGTAGACGGGATGCCCGCTATCGAGCTTCATCGCCAGCGTTCGGTACGGCAAGATTTCGCCTTCGCCGTCGTGGACAAAGAAGATCGGCGGCAGCTTTCCGCCCGCGCGCAAGAGCACGACACTATCGCGCTGATTGCTTGGGGGATCGCGTAGCAAGCGCGCGAGTGCCGCAACCGTAGGCTCCGTCAGAAGCGTCGAAAGTGGCAGCGCTTTGCCGAACTGTCTCTCGATCTCGACCATCAAGTTGACCGCCTGGAGCGAATCGCCGCCCACATCGAAAAAACTGTCTTCGACACCAACCGTGTCGGTATGCAGGAGGTTGCGCCAAATCGCCAACATCCGCTCCTCGGTTGCGTCGCGCGCCTTGACCTGGGTGCGCTCGCGAGCGAGATCGGCCTCGCTTGGCGCCGGCAAGGCGCGACGATCCACCTTCATGTTTACGTTCACCGGCAGAGCCTCGAGCACGACGAAGGCGCTCGGAACCATGTAGTCGGGCAGCCTTGCTTGCAGGAAGCGCCGCAGATCCGTCACGGTCGACTTCCTCGCCGGATCGAAAACCACGTAGGCGACCAATGACTTTTCCCCGTGGCGCTCGCGGGCTGCGACGACGGCTTCGCGAACGGTGTCCACGCGTCGCAAGGTTTGCTCGATCTCGGCGAGCTCGATACGCATGCCGCGCAGCTTGACTTGGAAGTCGCTACGGCCAAGCATCTCGACTTCGCCGCTTGCATCGTAGCGACCGATGTCGCCGGTGCGGTAGTAACGCTCGCCATCGATGAAGATGAACTTCTCTTCCGTCAGCTCGGCCAGGTTCAGATAGCCACGGGCAAGCCCGGCGCCCCCGATGTAGATTTCGCCGGGAACACCGATGGGGACCAGACTGCGATTGCCATCGCAAATGCGGAGGATGACGTTGGCAAAGGGACGTCCCACCTGATTGCGCGTCACCGTGCGGTCGCGCGGGATTTCGTGGGTGCAGCCCATGCACGCGATTTCGCTGCAGCCGTAAATGACGAACAGCTCGGCCTTGCGAAAGGTTTTCTTCAGATCCTCCATCAGATCGGCGGAAACCATGTCGCCGCCCGAAGAAACGTGCCGGAGACCGTCCAGGCGGCCGACGTCGAGGCCCTGCTCGCGAACGTACGCAACGAGCTTTCGCAGCAGGCTCGGTGAAGCGTGCAGAACCGTGCTTTCTTCGAGCGTCGCCAGCAGTCGCCTGAAGTCGAGCACGTGATCCCGCGGAAGAACGATGAGGCGGCCGCCCGCGACGAGCGGCGACAAAAGCTCGAACATCGTGATGCTGAAGCTGAACCGTGCCATGGCCGGCTGGACGTCGGTTGGGCCGAAGCGGTAGCGATCTTTGGCGACGCAGATGTAATGGACCAGATTTGCGTGGGTCATCATCACGCCCTTGGGCTTGCCCGTGGTGCCGGATGTGTAGACGACGAACGCCACGTCATCGAGAGAAATTTCCCCGTCGGGAATCTCGGCTGGGTACCTATCGAGTGCGCGAGGGTGATGATCCGTACCAAAGCATTCGTCAATATCGAGCACCACCGCAGGGTTGCCGGAGGGCAGTCTGTGCAAGTGCGATTGCGTGAGCACGACAGCGGGCCTGACATCGTCGACGATGACCGCTTGCCTGTCCGGCGGGTAAGCCGGATCAATGGGGACGAAGGCACCGCCAGCTTTCAGGATGCCGAGCAAGCAGACAGCGATGTCGATACTCGGCTCGACACAGACCACGACCGGAGCTCCACCACGGATACCTTGCTGCCGTAGGTATTGAGCCAAGCGGCTGGAGCGGCCATCGAGATCACGGTAACTCAGGAAGGAGTCTTTGAAGGTGACCGCAATGGCGTTGGGCCGTTCACGGGCATGGCGTGAAATCTCGAAGAAGAGCGGGCGTTGCGGATACGCCTTGGCTGTCGGCCTCCAGTCGACGACGAGCTGGCGCACTTCCTCGGGTGTCAAGATTGGCAATTGTCCTATCGGACGGTCCGAGTCATTGCAGAGCCCTTCTGCCACACTCTCGAAGTGCCGAAGCAGTCGCGCAATCGTCTCGGGAGCAAACCGACTGGCGTTGTATGTCACAAAGCCCCTACCGACGGGGTGAACAAGCGACAAGTGCAGTTCGTGCTCGGCAAACAGGGATGGCGGATAACCTTCCGGGACAATGCCTCCGACGAGCGCAACGGTGACCTGCGGATGCGGGCCGCGCCTAGCATGCGCATTCCACGGCCGAAGATTCTGCAGTTGACGGGCGACCTGGTCGACGAGACCTTGTCCCGTTTCCTGGGCACCAACTTCCACGGCAAGCGCTCGAATGCTACCGTCGTCGCGAAACACGCCAAGGGTTAACGTGGCCTGCTGCGAGTAGCGGTACAGCAGCGCTACGAATGCAGTCAAAACAAGCGTCCGGCCTTCCGGAGCGTTACTCAAACGAACCTGCAACGCTTCCGCAAATTCAAACGAAACGACCCTGGGTCTGTAGGCACCCCCGGGCACTCTGGGCATGTCGTAGGGCAGCGCAACCAGCTCGCAGGCATCACCATTGGCGAAAGGCAACACTTCCGGTGCCTGGATGCCCAGCAGCGCCGAAGACTGCACACCAAGCATTGCTGCTCTTTCGGCACGCTGTTCCGCCTGCTGTCCTGTCAAAGTTGCCATTTCAAACCGAGGCCCCTTCGTTTATGAGTTGCCGCGCTCTAAGACAAAGCGCAGCCGAACAGACAAAGCATTCTTGATGCCAAGTCTACGCTTTCGATTCGTCGGCAATCGGAGCCGAGAAGCTGAGCGCGCTGGAAATGATGGACGCCGTCCTGCCGAGGCTGGATTATAGGCTGTATGGTCTCGAATGGCTGACACCGCGACGGTAGAAAGAATCGCCGCCGGAAATGGCGTCATTTTGCAATGGAGCATCCGAAAGACGGGCTCGATTGTCGAAATATCGGTCAAGAAGGAAGCCGGCCCGGCGTGTGTCCTGCATTGGGGAGCGGTGCACGCGGGCAGCAGCGCCTGGCAAAGACCGCCCAAGACCGCGTGGCCATCCGGCTCGACGCCCAGCCCACAAGCCGTCGATACGCCCCTCGGTAGCGAGCCCGTCGCAATACGCTTGGAGGCCGAAGGTCGGTTCGGCTTTCTCGACTTTGTCTTGTTCGACCCGAGGACTTCCCGCTGGGACAGTAATCAGGGCCGCAACTATCGCCTTATCCTGCCGTCACGACCGCTCGTTCCTGCCCCAGCCATCGCGGCGCAAGCACTCGCGGGTGGCGAAACGGCATCGGCGACGACCCACTCTTTGGCTGACGGCTATGAGCTCGCAGTGGCGGTTCGCTCGTCGGAAACCGGCGTCACCCTCGCGCTCGCCACCGATGTGCCAGCGCCACTGTTCCTCTCCTGGGGCGTGGCGAGAAACGGACGAGAGTGGCTCTTGCCAACACGAGATCTCTGGCCGCCCGAAACGCGGCAGACGACGGAAGCCGCGGTGGAGACACCCTTCCAAGACAACAACGAATTGCGCACCCTGCGCGTCGATTTTCCGGGGCCGAAGGCGCCGCCCGCCTTGACCTTCGTCCTGCGCCAGCCAGACGCCGACAAATGGTGGAAAGATCGCGGACGCAATTTCTACGTGGCTCTCGCGGCGCCGTGCCTTGGAAGCCTGCCAGACGACGCAAGCCTGACGGCGATCGCCGCCGAGATTGTCGACCACGAAATTAGCCCAGGATCGTGGACGCTCATGCACCGATTCAATTTGGCCTGGGAGCTTCTGGATCGCGTGCCGAACGACAACGTTGCCGGGCTGGCCCTTCTCTTTGTTTGGCTACGCTTTTCGGCCATTCGTCAGCTCGACTGGCAGCGCAACTACAACACCCAGCCGCGCGAGTTGGCCCACGCCCAGGACCGCCTGACCTTGAAGTTGGCCGAGCGATTCGCGCGTTCCGACGAAAAAGCACGGCCACTCGTGCGCATGCTAGCGACCACGCTTGGGCGCGGCGGCGACGGACAGCGCGTGCGCGACGGCATTCTGGAGATCATGCATCGCCACCACGTCAAGGAGGTGGCAGGGCATTTTCTCGAAGAGTGGCACCAAAAACTGCACAACAACACGACCCCCGACGATGTGGTGGTGTGCGAGGCCTATCTCGAATTTCTCCGCCACAATGGCGACCCCTCCGTGTTCTACAAAACGTGCGAAGCCGCCGGCGTGAGCCGCGAGCGCTTGCGCAGCTTCGAACGCCCTATCCGCAGCCATCCCGATTTCATTCCCCACCTCCGCGATGCCCTACTGCATGATTTCGGTGAGTTCCTGAGCATTCTTCGCCAAGTTCATTCGGCCAACGACCTTGGCACCTCGCTACAGGCGGCCCGCGAATTTCTCGACGGGCCGACCCGGCAACTGCTCGATGGCATCTGGCGCGGCCGCGACGATGGCCGGGCACGCGATTGGCTGTTTCAGTCCATCACGCAGGCACGGGAGATTCTAGCCGCACAGCTCGATACGCCGCGCGCAGGACTGCGCGAGCTCCTGTACCTCGACCTGGCACTCGAAGACCAGCTTCGCAGTCTGGTCGAGCGCAACTTGCACGAGTCGCTGTCCCTCGACGAATTGCTCGAATGGACGACGCTCGCGCTACGCAACGTGGTCTGTATTTGGAAGAGCGAGGAGCTCACGCTGTGCCTGCGGCATTTGAAGCGCATGCTGACGCTTCCACGCGGTGGTCACGAATGGTCGTTGCACGCGCAGGCGGTGCTCGAGCGTCTTCGCCGCGAATTGGTCGGCATCACGGATGCCAACGGGCATTTGTTGCAGCCAATCGCCGAGTATTTAGGGGCGGCATTCGGAGCGGCGCCATGGACGATACAGTTGTTCTCGGAAGAGGTGTTGCGCGGACACTTCGAGGTCGCGGCTTCGGCGCTGATGCGAAAGCTCGACGAATCTCTACGGCAGATAGCCAAGCTTGGTCCTTGGCAGGTAGTCAGCCGCGGATCAGGCCAGGCGGAGGGAATGGTACAGAACTGTGACTCGTTGTCGGAGGTTCAGGGCAAGGTATTCGACGTCAGCACGATTCTGATGACTGGGCGGATTTCGGGCGAAGAAGATATTCCGGCCGGTGTCGTGGCGGTGTTGACAGAGTCGACGGTGGATCTCATGGCCCATATTGCGGTAAGAGCTCGTAACGCCGGGGTGATCTTGGCAACCGGCTGGGATACGACCCGCTTGGCCTGGCTGCGCAAAGCGCAGAATCAATGGATTCACCTTTCCTTGGTGGCGGACGAAGACATCCTGGCCGAAGAGCGGCAACCCTCGGGACAAGCGCCGCCGAGCTCGACACGAGTACTGTCGTCCCTCACTGTCCGGCCAACGGCAACAGAATACGCGACGCCTGAACGCGCGTTCGATGCCAACAAAGTGGGCGCCAAGTCGCGCAACCTCAAGGAATTGCGTGGGCGCTTGCCGGACTGGATCAGTGTCCCGGCCGGAATTGCCATTCCCTACGGTGCGTGCGAACGCACGTTCGATGAGCTTGGGAATCAATCGCGCGCGAAACGACACCGTGAATTGGTCGCGCAACTGCGCAACGACGATGGAAACACCGCTGCTATTCTTTCCGAGCTGCGACAGTTGACCTTGCAGCTCGATGCTCCGCCGGATCTCGAGGCCGAGCTACGCAAGCTCATGGTCGAGGCAAGGTTCGCATCGCCCGATTCGTTCGCCAACGCATGGATGTGCATCAAGCGGGTATGGGCGTCGAAGTGGAACGACCGCGCTTTCCTGAGTCGGCGAGCCCTAGGTTTCGCCGATGAATGCTTCGCCATGGCGGTCTTGGTCCAAGAAGTGGTCCCCGCGGACTATGCCTTCGTGCTTCACACCGCGAATCCGGTTACAGGCGACCGCGACGAGCTGGTGGGCGAGGTCGTGCTAGGCCTCGGCGAAACACTGGTCGGCAACTATCCGGGCCGCGCCTTCGGCTTTCGCCACCAGCGCAGCCAAGGGACGACACACATCACGTCTTTTCCAAGCAAGAGCCTTGGACTGTTTGGTCAAGGCCTGATGTTTCGCTCGGACACGAATGCCGAGGACTTGGCGGGTTTCGCGGGCGCCGGCCTCTACGACAGCGTGATGCTACCGCAGGCACGACAGGTCGTGCTGGACTATGAAAACGAAGCTCTGCTGTGGAACGAAGGTCTCCGCAAGCGCTTGGTCGACGGTATGACGGAGGTAGGCGTGGCGGTCGAGAAAGTGTTCGGAACTCCGCAAGACATCGAAGGCGCGTATGCGAATGGGCGCTTTTTCCTGCTTCAAGCACGACCTCAAGTGGGCCTGCCATGACGGAGGACTGGCGCTTCTTCATCGGCAATCAGACCGCCTTCTGTGCGCCGCTTTCCGGGCCTTTCGGATTCGCAGTCGAGCATCGCTTCGAGGCCTTCGAGTTTTTCCCCGACGGCGGGCCCAACGGCCGGGGATGGGCTGCCGACGACGTGGCGGCAGAGCAGCGCCGAGGCTTCCGGATACTCGCACATGAAAAGAGCATTCGCCTGAGCGTCCACGCTGCCCTCGAAGCCAATCTGCTTGAGGCAAGCACCTGGGGGAGCCTCATGCGCGACATCGGCCTTGCCCGCGACCTTGGAGCCAAGGTGCTCAACCTTCATTTGGCGTCGGGCAATCCCAACGCATGCGCGCGCGCCGCCTTGGCGTTGGTCGCTATTCTGAAGCCGATGGGAATAGCTTTGGCGCTCGAAAACACAGTCTCGGTCAGCCCCGACGAGGTCAATGAGGTCTTCAAGAGCATTGGGCAGACTGAACCGGACGGACCCCAGAGTGTCGGACTGTGCCTCGACGTAGGACACGCGAATCTTTACGCGGGTACGCGCAATGATTACCTGCGATACCTCGATGGCCTCGGCAGCCACGTCCCCATCGTGCACGCGCATCTCCACGAGAACTGGGGCGACAGCGACAGCCATCTAACCCTGTTTTCGGGACCGTCGGGCCGCAACGCCACCGGCGTGGCCGGTCTGTTGCGCCGTCTTCGCCAGCGTGGATTCAAGGGCTCGATGATTCTGGAACAATGGCCGACACCAGCGTCCCTGTTGACCGTCGCGCACGACCGCCTGCGGACGATGTGATGGATTGAGAGGAGAGGCGAACATCGCGGTTGTGGTGCTGCGAAAGAACGTTACCGTTTGGTGACTGTAAGGAAAGGGTTGTAATTGCACCGGCGCGAGTCATAGTTCGCATCCTCCTTTCCTGGTTCATTCCCCACCACAGTTCCGAGCCGGAGATGCGATGGCGAACACATATCAGCAGGACAGCAAGGCCCCTACCACAACTCATCGCAATCAAGACTCGACCGACTCTCGGCATCCACAGCTGCCCAAGACACCATCGGGCATTTCCGGGCTTGACGAGATCACCTTTGGCGGCCTGCCGCGTGGGCGGCCGACGCTGATCTGTGGCGGTGCGGGTTGCGGCAAGACGCTTTTTGCCATGGAGTTTTTGGTCCGCGGCGCGCTCGACTACAACGAGCCCGGTGTCTTCATGGCATTCGAAGAGACCGAAGCGGATTTGAGCGCAAATGTATCGTCGCTTGGCTTCGACCTGCAGAAGCTCGTCAAAGAGCGGAAGGTGTTCATCGATTTCGTCCGCGTCGAACGAAGTGAGATCGAGGAAACCGGTGAGTACGATCTCGAAGGCCTCTTCGTGCGACTGCAGGATGCCATCGCGACCGTCGGGGCGAAGCGAGTCGTGCTCGACACCATCGAGTCGCTCTTTGCCGGAATTCCTAACCCAATGGTACTGCGCTCGGAATTGCGCCGGCTCTTTCGCTGGCTCAAGGAACGCGGCATGACGGTCGTCCTCACGGGCGAACGTGGCGAAGGAACTCTCACCCGCCAGGGATTGGAAGAGTACGTCTCCGATTGCGTGATCTTCCTCGACCATCGCGTTACCGAGCAAACGTCGACACGCCGCCTGCGCATCGTGAAGTACCGAGGCTCGACCCACGGGACCAACGAGTACCCTTTCCTCATCGACGAAGATGGCGTGTCGATCCTGCCCCTGACGTCGCTGGGACTGTCCCACGTTGCTTCCACCAAACGGGTATCGAGCGGTGTCGCGTGGCTGGACGAGATGCTCGAAGGCAAGGGCTACTACAAGGGCAGCACCGTCTTGATTTCAGGCACGACGGGCACGGGGAAGACATCGCTGGCCGCCGCGCTGGCACGCTCCGCCTGCGAGCGAGGCCAACGTTGTTTGCTCTTCTCCTTCGAGGAGTCACCCGAGCAGATCCTGCGCAACATGGCGTCCATCGGCATTGTGCTTCGGCCGTACCTAGAAACTGGACTGCTGGACATCCAGGCGTCGCGCCCCACGACCTTCGGGCTGGAAATGCACTTGGTCGCCATCCACAAGGCCATCGACAAATTCAAGCCGGACCTGGTCGTCGTAGATCCGATCACGAACCTCATCACTGTCGGAACAGAGCGCGAGACACAGTCCATGCTCACCCGACTCATGGATTCGCTCAAGAAGAGTGAAACCACCGCCTGTTTCACTAGTTTGACTACTGTTGGGCTCGATCCAGAACACAGTGAAGTGGGAATTTCGTCTCTCATCGATACGTGGCTGATGCTCGAATCGGTTCACCGCGGTCAAGAACGCGCACGCACCCTGACCATCGTGAAATCGCGCGGCATGGCTCATTCGGGCTCAACGTGCGACTTCCGGCTGAGCCACCACGGTATCGAGAACATCCATCCGTCAACGGGAAAGCGAGCATGAAGAAGAAAGGTTCTCGCCGTCGGGAAAGCGCGGAAACCGCCGTCAAGCCCGCCGAGTGGGCGCTCCGGCTCTATATTGCTGGGCAGACAGCACGCAGCGTGACCGCCCTCGCCAATTTGGAGCGCATTTGCGAACGCCACCTTCGGGGTAAATACGAAATTCAAGTCATCGACGTCACCAAGAACCCGCAGCTTGCGCGCGGCGACCAGATCCTTGCGCTCCCTACGCTGGTACGCCGACTGCCAGAGCCAATGAAGAAGATTATCGGCGATTTGTCCAACGAAGAACGCGTGCTCATCGGTCTTGATTTGCGGGAACGAGGAGCTACTGATCGTGGCTAGGAAGCGGCGGCCCGCCAGCTCGGAAAGGCGCAAGACGAAGCGCGGCCCGCCGAGCAAGAAGCCTGCAAAGGCGAAAACCTCGGACAAGGCGCAAAGGTCGGAGGCCAACCAATTCGTTCTCCGCCTTTATGTTACCGGACTGACTCCGAGCTCCACTGAGGCAATCAAGAATGTACAGGGCATCTGCGAATCCCACTTGCAGGGGCGTTACCAGCTCGAAGTCATCGACATCTACCAACTGCCTTCGCTTGCCAGAGACGAACAGATCGTTGCGACTCCAACCCTCATCAAAGTGTTACCGCAACCCTTACGGCGCTTCATCGGAAGCATGTCCGACGAGCAGAAGATTCTGTTCGGTCTGGATCTAGTCGAAAGGCGTTGAGCTCCAGGATGGCTAGATAGATCCATGCGAGCAAATGAGAAGCTTCAACAGCGGATCGCGCAGCTGGAACGACAGCTAGAGGAAGCAGAGGACACGCTGCGCGCCATCCGCTCAGGCGAAGTGGATTCGCTCGTGGTTGAGACCGCGCACGGACTGCGCGTCTATGCGCTCGAAGGCGTCCACCACAGCTACCGCGTTCTCGTCGAGGCGATGAATGAAGGGGCGGCGAGCCTTGCGGAGGACGGCACCATCCTCTATTGCAACAGCCGATTCGCGGCCATGATCGAGATACCGCTGGCACAAGTGATGGGCAGCCAAGTGGCCCGCTACGTCGCACCTTCCTATGTGGCAGAGTTCCAGGCATTGCTCGGCCAAGCTCGGCAAGGAGAAAGTCGCGCAGAGATCCCGTTACGCAGCTCACACGGGACGATTCTGCCCGCCCTGCTTTCGGTCAGTAGCATCGAAGAGAGCGGCCAGCGGGTGCTCTGTCTGGTCGCCATCGACCTTCGTAGCAGCGAAGACCGCTACCGCCGGACCCTCGAAAACATGCTCGAAGGTTGTGTCATGCTCGGACGCGACCTAACCTATGTCTTCGTCAACAAGGCTTATGCTGCCCAGGCGGGGAAGACTGCTGACAAAATGATCGGGCGGACGATGCTAGAGGTCTTTCCTTCGTGGGAAGACTCGCAGCTGGTGAGCGTCTGTCGGCGATGCGTGGACGAACGCCGGCCGCAACGGCTCGAGACCGAGCTGCACTTCGGGGATGGCCACGCTGGCTGGTACGAGCTAGCCGTCGAGCCTGTCCCCGAAGGAATTCTCCTGCGCTCGCAAAACATCGGCGAGCGCAAGCAGGCCGAAAATGCGCTGCACGCGCAGGCCGCGGAATTGGAGCTTGCCCAGAAGTCCGCCGAGCACGAGCGGCGACGGCTGCAAACCATGATGGAGGTCTTGCCTGTCGGCATCGCGCTGAGGAACGCAAGCGGCACGACCATTGATTCCAACGCTGCACTCAGTGAAACCTGGTGCATGCCACGACCGAACCCGGGGTCCGGCCAAGACCATCCGGACCGCGCCTGGTGGGCCAACTCGGGCAAGCGCGTCCAACCGAACGAGTGGGCGTCGAGCCGAGCCATGCGCAACGGCGACGCGGTGGCGGGGCAGTTGTTCGAAATCGAACGCCTCGATGGTAGCCGCGGCTACATCATCGACAGTGCTGCCCCCGTTCGCGATTCCGGCGGAAAGATCGTCGGGACCGTCGTCGCCAATCAGGACGTGACCGAGCTTCAGCACGAGCTTCAGGCGCGTGCCCGCATCGCCCGACTGTATGCCGTGCTAAGCCGCGTGAACGAGGCGATCGTGCGATGCCATGTAAAGCACGAGCTGTACGCACGCGTATGCCAGATTCTGGTCGAGGTCGGCGGATTTCCCCTGGCCTGGATTGGGGAGGCGCATGACGGCCGCATCGTGTCGACCGCAAGCTTCGGCCCCAGGTCCGATGATGTCGAGCAGATGATGGTCACCGTGGAGGGAGAGCACGGCGAGGATCCGACGGGCACGGCCATGCGCGAGGGACGCGCCATGGTCAACCGAGATTTCCGGACCGAGCCCCGCACGAGTCCTTGGCGAAAGCAGGCTCTCGAACTCGGCTTTCGGTCTTGCGCGGCCTTTCCGCTTCGACGCGGTGGTGTGGTCGTCGCCGCACTCACCCTGTATTCGCGCGAGCCGGGCGCCTTCGATGTCGAGCACACCGAGCTCTTGAACGCGCTGGCTGCCGATTTGTCCTTTGCCCACGACGCCATGGAGGAGGAACGGCTGCGCACCCTGGCCGAGGAATCGCTGGCACGCAGCGAGGCCAAGCTGCGCGAGGCAGACGAGCGCAAGAGCCAATTCCTGGCGGTGCTCTCCCACGAACTACGCAATCCACTGGCGCCTATCAAGAATAGTCTCTACATCCTCGATCGGGTCGATCCGACAGGCGAGCAAGCCACGCGTGCCAGGGCGGTCATCGGTCGTCAAGTCAACCAGCTGGTTCGACTGGTCGACGATTTGCTCGACGTGACCCGGCTGACGCGCGGCAAGCTGCGCCTCGAATGCGCGCGCCTCGACCTTGCCGAAACTGTGAGTCGAACCGCCGAAGACCACCGCCCACTCTTTCAGAACGCCAGACTCGCCTTTACTGTCCATCGCTCTCAGAATCCGCTCTGGATGCAGGGCGACGGCGCACGCATTGCCCAAGTGATTGGCAACCTGCTGACCAACGCGGCCAAATTCACTTCGGCAGGGGGTGCGGTCACCCTGACCGTTGCCGCGACCTCTGCCAGTACCGCAGAAATCCGAGTCAGTGACACCGGCATGGGCATCTCGAGTGATCTTCTGCCACATCTGTTCGAACCCTTCATGCAGGCCGAGAACACACTCGAACGAAGTAAGGGAGGCCTTGGCCTCGGGCTCGTATTGGTCAAGAGCGTGGTGGAAATGCACGGTGGCTCGGTCGAGCCCCACAGCGACGGTCCGGGCTCGGGCGCCGAGTTCGTCGTTCGGCTGCCCATCGAGGCCGACCCGAGCGCCACCGTCGAGCTCGGGACCGAGGCGAGAAGGGCCAACGTGCCCCGACGTGTCCTCGTCATCGAGGACCAAGTCGACGCGGCACAAACTCTCCGCGATGTCCTCCTCCTCGAAGGACACGCCGTCGAGGTCGCTCACAATGGACCCGAAGGTCTTCACAAAGCGCACGCCTTCGCTCCCGACGTGGTCTTCTGCGACATCGGCTTGCCGGGCATGAGCGGCTACGAGGTCGCGGCGGCGATCCGTCGAGACAATGCGGTGGCCTCAGCGTTTCTCGTGGCGCTGACTGGCTACGCCCAACCGGACGACTTGCAGCGAGCCGCTGAGGCCGGCTTCGACACCCACGTGGCCAAGCCCGCGACCGCGCAAGCCATCCAGAAAGCCCTCGCCTGCGGCCCACCGAAACGCGCCCCAGCGCGAGCCTGAAGCAGGCGACAAAATTGCTTAGTTTGCCTTTCTGGCTTCGTCGAGGGCTGTGCAGATCGCCTGAGCGCCGTCCAAAATGCGCGGTCCTTGGCGGCTGATGAGATCGCCTGGAACAAGCCAAAGTTGGCCCGTTCTTGCGGCCTTCATGGTCGAAAACTGCGTCCACATTTTGAGACCCGGCCCTTCTGGCGCACGCACGGCACTGCCACTTGCGTGGTCCTCGGCATCCCAATGCGAGGTCAGGATGACGTCGGGATTGGCGGCAACGACGCTCTCTGTCGATAGCTTCGGCACGAGCATCGATTCTTTGCCAAAGACATTGCTTCCGCCGCACAAATGAATCGCATCCGAAATAATTTGCTGGTCGTTGATGGTCAGCAGCGGATTGAAAGCCACCTGATAGAACACACGAACTTCGGGTCGTTCGGCATAGCGCGCACGAAGCGAGGCATAGCGGGCTCGGAAGCGTTCGGCAGCCGCGTGCGCAATAGTGCCAGTGCCCGCCAATTGACCGACGAGCTCCAATTCGCCAGGAATGTCCTGGATATGGCGGGGGGCCAAATAAAAGAGGGGGATGCCCAGCTTCGCAAGCTGCTCCAACTGCCGAGCAGAATTGCCGTTCGACCAGACCAAAGCAAGATCGGGCCCAAGACTTGCGATACGCTCCAAATCGAGAGATTGATTGCTGCCGATGCGGAGCACCTTGCGTGCCTCGGCTGGGTAGTCACTGTAATCGACAGTGCCGACCAGCCGGTCGCCCGCGCCAGCTTCGTAAAGCACCTCGGTCAAGCTGGGCGCAAGCGAAATGATGCGCCGAACTGGTCGTCCGAGTGTCAGCGTGTGATGAGCGTCGTCGGTCACCTGCACGACTGTCTGTGCCTGGGTGACGCTGCTTGCGAGGAGCATCGCCACCAGGATTCGCCGCGTTCGTCTCATTCGTCCCGCTCCACCATATCGACACGAAACCAGCGCGCATCGCCGTCGTCGGTAAGAGTCACAGGGACGCCATAGGCATCACCGATTGCGCTGGCTGTGAGCACACGCTCCCGCGGACCGCAGACCGCACCACCTTTTCCGTCGAGCAAGATCGCATGTGTGGCCAGCGCCCAGGCGAGGTTCAGATCGTGCACAGCCACCAGAGCCGTTCCATGGTCGGCGGACCATTGTCTGAGCAACCGCGAGAGCAGGCGTTGATGGGCCCAATCGAGGTGAGACGATGGCTCGTCTAGCAGGAGCAGCGGAGCTCCTTGCGCAAAAGCCGTTGCCAAGGCCACCCGCTGGCGTTCGCCGCCCGAAAGGGTGCGCACGTCGTGATCGGCAAGCAGGCCAGCATCGAGGCGCTCCAGCCAGGAACGTGCAAGCTGCTCCACCTCGGCGGCGTCGCGCTGTGGATCGGTCGCGAGAACAGCGCAGGCCACCGTCTCCCACGCGCTGACGGGAAAAGGATCGAGCCAGAACTGCGGACACCAGGCCCGCCGGCGCGCAAGCGCCTCGCTTCGCCACTGGGCAAGGGGCCGCTCGCCAAGCACAATACTGCCCGCGTCTGGAGCGACCAGTCCGGCGATGGCCATCAGCAACGTCGACTTGCCCGCACCGTTCGGCCCGAGCAACACCCAACGCTCGCCTGGCGCCGCGTGCAAGGTCAGCTCGCTGACCAGCAGGCGACCGTGCCCGGTACCGCCCGCACGCAGTGCTAGCCGATCCAGGTGCAACGACTGTGGCAGATGTTCTGCATCCCACGTCATGCACGTCTCCGGAGCAGCAACATGAGAAACACCGGTACCCCCACCGCGGCCGAAATCACTCCCACCGGCAACTGCGTAGGAGCTACCACGGTGCGCGCCACGGTGTCCGCCAACACCAGAAACACACCGCCCAGGAGGGCCGAGAAGGGCAACAACTGGCGGGCCGCGCGCAGCCCGGTCAGTCGGACGACGTGGGGCGCGACCAACCCGACGAATCCGATGCTGCCTGCCGTGGCCACCGCCGCACCGGTCGCCAGGCAAGCCGCAAGAATCGCGATACGCCGCCGCCGTGCCACCGACACGCCAATCGTCCACGCCCAGGCGTCCCCGCGCGCGATCCAGTCGAGCTCGTGCGCGCGCGGCCAGACCAAGGCAAGGGAAAGTGCGGCGGCTCCCCATGCCGGCCACCACAACGTCGCACCGTTGAGATCTCCGAGCAACCAGAAGACGAGGTTGCGCAGCTTGAAGTCATCCGCCACCGCAAGAATGAACGACACCACCGCCCCGGACGCAGCACCAACCATCACGCCCACGAGTAATACGACCACCGTGCCAGGTTGGGCCCTCAAGGCAAGGCCGCGTCCCATGCTTCGCCAGGCGAGGGAGAAGACCAACGTCATGCTCAGCAAGGCGCCGAGCACCGCGCCGATCTCCGGCCCGAAAGGCACGCCCGCCGGCAACAGGAGAATCGCCGAGAGCGCGCCCACCGATGCACCGCTGGTAACGCCGAGGACATGAGGATCCCCGAGCGGGTTGCGTGTTACCAGTTGAATCAGCGCCCCGGCCAGCGCGAGCGCAGCCCCGGTGCCAAAGGCTGCAAGAACGCGCGGCAGGCGAATCAGCCAGAAGATGTCATGCGTGGGCCAGCCCCAGCCAGAGGATCCCGAAAGCAACCCCAGAGCAAGCGCGAGCAGCATGCCGCCGATGGCAACAAAAACCGCGAGCAAAAGAGGCGGAGGCTTGAGAGTCATGGCTCGGGCCACAGAGAAAGCACGTTCGCAATCGCGGTGGGATTCGACGGGAAGTAAAGATGAATGTAGCTCGCCGTGAGCCGGCCAGTGCGATAGACCGCCTCCTCCGTCGGCCCTGCATTGGGGTTCGTACCGCGCGCAATCGGCGCAAGCGTCGTCGTGCACGTCGAGCAATGAAAGCTGTGACCACGCAAATCGCCCTCGGGTAACGATACAGCCTGCAGTCCGAGCGCTACGAACTGCTTGTGCATGCGGGTGGAACCCGGCAAAAGGCCGAACCCCGCATGAACGGTACCGTCGGAAAGCTCCATCACGTCGAACAGACTCATCATACCGCCACATTCGGCGAGCAGCGGCTTGCCTCGCGCCTGGTGGGCTTGCAAGGCCGCGCGCATGGAACTATTCGCGGCGATCTTGGTCGCGTGCAATTCGGGATAGCCACCAGGCAGCCATGCGGAGTCGCAGTCCGGCAAGGTGGCATCGTTCAGGGGAGAGAAGAACACAAGCACCGGAAGACCGAAGCATTGCGCGAGGTCGGCGCTCGACGGATTTCCGTCGAAGAGGCCCATGACTCCCTCGACCAGGATCAGATCGGCCGCACGAGCCGCTTCGGCCAGCAAGCGGCGGCAATGCGCCTCACCGCCCATGAAGAGGTCGAGCTGATACGCGGGCGCGCCGCTCGCCTTCTCGAGGATCGTAGGGTCGAGAAAGTCGGGGCCGGTCTTGAACACGCGGACGCATGCTCCACGTGCGCGCACCTGCCGCGCCAGGGCGGCTGTTACCGTCGTCTTTCCCTGCCCCGAGGCCGGAGCCGCAATCAGAACCGCGCGACAAGAGTGCACGAAAGAACCCTTCTCCTGCACACGGAGAAAGGGGTTATGCGGCTTTCGCCGGCCTTCTCCGCGGAAGGACATGGAAGCATTGGATCGCGAGTGGATATCCTGGCTTGGAAGCTTGCGACAAGGTCGCGCGAGCGTTGGTTCTCACCTTCCCGGGGCCTCTACCCCGGTGGCGTCACGAGAACCTTCTTCTTCCTTACAGTGGCGGGACCGCGCCGGATTCGCACCGGCTTCCCCATTCAGAAGCAACGTGCCTCTGACTCTCGATGGTATTCAGTTTTCAGAACGAGGTGCACCCTAGAGATTCGGTGGAACCCTGTCAAGGGACTGACCGGAGGTCGAGTCGAGACCCGCGTTGGCCCAGCAAGCGGGCAACCCGCACCGCGCGATAGTCAGGAAGCGTGGAACGTCACGGAATGATGGCTCGGCAGTCCTTGGTACAGGTCGGACTGCCGTTGTTGGGGCCTTCGTCGCACTCCTCGTACCCACTGTCGATCTTGCCGTCTCCACAATACGCCGGCTTTCGACATCCCGGCGCGCAGCCATTGACCTGCCCATAGGTCGACAGGTTGACTCCGTCGTCGCATTCCTCGGGCGGATTTTGCACGACACCGTCTCCGCACCTCGGAGAGAGCGTGCAGTCCGGGTTGCAGGTTCCATAGGCGCCGGTGTTCTTCGCCGTCCCGAGATCGCAGGCTTCGCCTTTGGTCACGATGCCGTCCCCACAGACGCCCTGACACGTACTCTTGGGGGCGTTGAAGCCACTCAGGGTCAACTTGTAGTTGGAGGCTATGACGTGCCGTTCCGCTTGGAAAACGACGACCTCGTAGATGTTGCCACTCGTGAGATTGAAGCCGCTCGCCACTGTCGTACAGTTCGACGGGGCCGGCGTATCGCATGTCACCTGTCCTGCACACGCGGCCGCCGTATCGTCCACACAAACGCTTGTGTTTGCTCCATTGAGCGTCAGGATGCCGCGCAGCTCGTTGTGAACGCCGCCGAGATCGACTGCGAGTTGCCCATTGACGAAGACCCAAACGTCATCGTCGCCGCGGAACTCGAGCGTCTCACCGCCACTGTACTGGAACCAATAGTGCGCCTCACTGGTGAAGCTGTAGTTGTGCACGTACTGTGGGTTCGTGGCGGGATCGCTGATATTGCCGAAGCCCAATCCATCCAAAGGATAGAAAGCAGAGCTGTAGTACTGGTAGGTACCCGGGCCGATCTGGGCGAGCGTGAGCTTGTCTTGAATCGTGATTCTCAAGACATCCGGATTTGCGGCATCCACGACCGGATCTCCGGTGGCTTTGGGATCATCCGTGTACCACTGCGCATAGCTCTGGGCGATTTGATCTGCCGTGAGCGATGCCGTTCCGCTCGCCAGCTTCGAACGAAAAGTTGCGCCGCTTGCGTCACTCATCAACGCACTCGTCGTGCTCATCGCCGGGCCATCCATGGTCCAGGGCCGGTCGAGCGACGTCGCGCCGTTGTAGCCAACAAAGGCCACGTTGTAGACGGGCTTGCCATTGACACCTATCGCGCTGCTGGCAATTCCCGCCAATCGTTGTCCATAGACTGGATCCACTTCAAACTGCGGGTGGTGCCAGTTGAAGTCGCGGTAGAGGATAGGGATCGTCAACGCCGTACCAAGTGCCGGGGCCGTCGCCGTGCAGGAGAAGCCCGACTCCAAAGTGCACTTCGACGAGCAGCCGTCGCCATTCTGCAGGTTGCCATCGTCGCATTCCTCGTCCGGCATCTTGATGCCGTCGCCGCACACCGAGAAGCACTGGTAGGCTTTCGTCGTGTCTTTATCCGGGTAGCCGCATTGGGGCTCGTTCGTGCAGGTCGGCGAGCAGCCGTCGAAGGGCTTCGTGTTGCCGTCGTCGCACTGTTCGGTTCCTTCGACGTGACCATCGCCACAAATCGTTTTGTAGCATTCGGTAACAGCAACGGCGGGGTGCCATTGGTCACGGCCGCATGCGTAGCCTGGCTCCACCTGGCAGGTCGAGCTGCAACCATCGCCGCCGATCGTGTTTCCGTCATCGCACTGCTCGGTCCCGGCCGGAATACCGTCGCCACAGGCCGCCGCGGCACATGCGGCACCAAGGACAGGGCACTTCCAGCCCGACTCCAGCTGGCAGGTCGAGCTGCAGCCATCTCCGGAAAGCGTGTTGCCATCGTCGCATTGCTCGTTGCCCGAGATGCGGCTGTCACCGCAGACGACGGTCGAGACGCAAGGAATGCCGGGCGTGGGGCAGACCCAATCCTTTTCCAACTTGCACGCGCTGGAGCACCCATCACCCGACGTCGTGTTGCCGTCGTCGCATTCCTCGCCGCTAGAGAGAATCCCGTCCCCACAGACTTGGGCAGGGCTGGCGTCGACGGACGGTGGCACGTCGAATTTGAAAACCAATCCCGGTCCGTCGTCGGCGCCATCGCTCGTGCTGCCGGGCACAAGGTCATCGGACGAAACGGAGGCATCCGGCAGGCCGACAGTCCCGGCCGCGATACCGCCGCTGCATCCGCCTAGAGTTGACACCAGCGCGACCGCGGCGATGAAAAAATGGGGTCTCATGCTTGCTTCTCTCATGTTTGCTGCAGGGTAGATCCGTACCACGCCCACGAAGTCCTCACCTACGTAAGGTATCTTCGACGAGAGATTCTTGATCACAAAAGCGACGGCGCTGGAGTCGGAGCGATTACTTGCCGTACCCGGCAGCTACGATACTCGCTTGAATCGCGTCTTCCGTGGCATCGGTTGGGTAGCCGGTGACAATAGCGCCTTCGAAGAAGATGCCCGAGCTGGCGTTGGCGCCGCCGCTCGGCTTGCAGCAGTCACCGCCGCAACCGAGGATGAGCGCACCTTGCTTCTTCATGGGGGTCCATCCTCCAGGAAGGGCACCTTTGTAGTAGGTGGTCAAGTTGCCAGTAGTGGCGTCGCCGCCCCGGAGTGCGTATTCCTTCGTGCCCTCGTTCTTAAGAACGGCGGTGACGAACGGAGCGGTTTGAGTTGGATCGTTCGAATTCTTGCTGTTGCTTCCTTGCGAGAAGAGTCCGTATTCCAGATCGGCCATGACCCATGGACCGGATCCCGCCCCGGTGCCCCAGGCGGTCGTCGTACTGAAGTTGAGAGAATCCATGGCGCCGGCGCCATCCGCGCTGCGATCGGTTTCGCTGTTGCCGTAGTCGAAGCAGCACCCGCCGTTGGCGTTTCTGCTGCTGGTCACCATGTACATCCCCTCAGGATCGGCACCGGTTGCCAGGCCTGACTTGGAACCATCGTGCCAGTAGCAGTTGTTGGGGCTGATGAAGACCGAATAGACCTTATGTCCGCCGACGGTTACCGGATCTTTGAGCGCATTCGAGGGTTTGCTCGACGGTGAGGCTGGGACCTGCGTCGAGCCCTGGTACCACAGGTCGTTTCCTTTCCCAGACTGGTCGTAGACGACGGTAAGCACGCAGGTCGAACCGGCGCAGAACGTGTCCTCCGGCCCGGTATCCGCGATGCCGCCAGGAGCAAGCGGCAAGATGTCCTTGGTGGTGTTGTCCGCTCGCCTGACCTGGTACAGCTTGTCGTTGTACGCGCTGTAGAGCGCCCGCGCCACGCTGTGGGCGGCGACGCAAGGAGTGTTGGCCGCACCGTAGATATCGCAAGGCCCCTTTCCTCCGCTCGATCCACCGGCGGCTCCGCCAGCCGCACTCGCACCGCCGGAGCCCGTCGCCCCGCCTGCCGAGCTCTTGCCGCCCTGCCCGCCGGCATTGGTGCCGCCGGAGCCCGTTGCGCCGCCGTCGCTGCTCTTGCCGCCTGAGCCGCCCTGCCCGCTAGTCCCCCCCGAGCCAGTGGCCCCGCCCGAACCGCTCTGCCCACCACTTCCGGTCGAGCCGCCCGAGCCCGAGCTATCGCTCTTCTGCAGCACGATCGTGCCCGCGATGGTCGGCTTGGTGTCCTTCGGGGTCAGGGTCAACTTGTTGCCCGCGACGCAGTACAAGTAATCCACGTCGGCCGAGTCGCCCGAGATGGTGAGCACGTTCCCCGAGATCGAGTAGGTGCCGCTCGTCGACGGTGCCGGGGAGTTCACGCCAAGCGTGCCCGTTTGGCTGACCTTTCCCGAGCAATTGCACCCGCCACCCGAGGCGGATGGGCACTGGAGCGAGGAATAGCCTAGGCCGGGCGCGAGAAGGCCAGCCGCCTTATCGCAAACGGTCGGCACCGACGAAATCACCAAGCACGAAGACCCGAGCGTGAGCTGTGTATCGCCCGTCGTCGTCGTATTGTCGGTATACGTCTTGTTGGAGTTGGCGGTCCACGTTCCAGTCACGTTGAGAGATCCCGTGACCGGCGCTGACGCGCATCCCGCGCCGACCAACCTCAAATCCAGGTCTCCGCTCACCGTCAGACACGACGACGAAACGGTCCAGGTCCCAACGACGTCACCGCCGCAGTCCTGGACGCTCGAACAGGAGCTTCCACCGCTACCGGTACTTCCCCCGGAGCTACCGCCCGAGCTGCCTCCCGAACCAGCGCCGTTGGAGCTACTGCTACAGCCGCTGAGCGACATCACCGAGGCGATGACCAGCACGCACACGAGTCCGATTCGTCCGTTTCGCATGAGACCTCTGCAGTCTTCTTGTCTGCGGGAGGTCCTGATTGTTACGACATCTCGCACATCGTGGATTTGATGCCTCGACGACGCCCCGGTCCGGCCGCGACCGGGTGCGACAAACGAAGGTTCTTAGTAGACAATTCCAGGGGGAATCATGCAGTCGTTGGTGCAAAAGACCTGCCCGTTGGGATCGTTAGGATCCGTGACCGGCTGCAACTGGCTATCGAGCTTGAGGCCGTTGTTGACACCCATGTCGCATTCTTCCCCGAGATCGGTATCGACGACGCCGTTGCCGCAGGTGCGAGGACTCTTGCATGCAATACTGCATTCGTTGCTCCCGCCGCTCGCGCTGCCGTTCTCCTTGCCCAAGTCGCACTCCTCCGGACCGTTCGGCGCGCCTTGCGTCGTGCCGTCGCCACAGAAGGGTCCCCACTTGCATTGCGTGGTACACCCGCCGTAAGTCGAGTCGTTGTTCGCCCCCGGGCAGCCCGCGGGCACGGGGCCGGAACCGTCGCCGCAATCGCACTCCTCGTCGGCGACGGTGACGCCATCGCCGCAAGAGGGAACACACTGGGTCTTGCCCCCGATAAAATTGGCCAGCGTCAGCATGTAATTGGAGCCCATCCCGTAGCGCTCCGCTTGGAATACGACAACTTCATACACGCTGCCCTTCGTCAGTTTGAAGTCCACTGTGGCAGGCGCACTCGGGGACGAAAACGGCAGCTGGTACACAACTTGTCCTGTGCCATTGCCTGGATCGAGAGAGACGGTTCCCCCCGCTGTGTTGTGAATGCCTCCAAGATCGAGCGCCAACGTTCCATTGACAAAGACCCACACGTCGTCATCGCCGGTGAATTTCAGATTCTCGGTTCCTTGGTATTGAAACCAGTAGCGCAGCTCGGTGGTAAATCGAAAATTGTGGCTCGCCCAGCTGTTACCGAAGCCCAGCCCCTCGTAGGCGTGGCAGGTTCGACCGGGAAAACCGGAATCCGTGTACGTCGTCGGCTTCCCGGTATTCTGATCGATTAGAGGTTTCGTCAGATCGTCGAGAGGGAAGAACCCGCAGAGATCAAACCAGGGCGGGTCCGTGTCACTGTTCATTGCGTACGTGGTCTTGCTCGTCGAGCTCTGCAGCAGGCTCAGGCTCTCGTAGAAGGTCATGTTGACGCCGCTGACGTCGCGATACCACTGATCGAATTCTTTCTTGCCCGTGAACTGGCTCTGGGAAAGGTTCGGAACCGGATCTTGAGTCGGACCAGCCCAAACCGGCTTGCGATCCATCCCCAAGGTCGTCGCTACGATTCCTCTGCCCTTTTGCAAACTGTCGTCGGTAGGAAACGAAGAGTTTCCGAAGTCAGGATGTCCGCTGGGGGGATTGTCATTGGGTGAGTAGCCGATGGGGAAATCGCGGGCAATGATGGGGATCTGCAGTTTCGGAGGCGGATCGTCGAAGGTAGATTTGCAGGTCCACCCCTTCTCGATCTTGCAGTCATGCGAGCAGCCATCGCCGTCGGCCGCGTTGCCGTCGTCGCACTCCTCCATGCCGGGCCAGAGGATGCCATCCCCGCACGTGCTCTTGCAGGCGCCCACCGCGCTGCTGTCGGTTCCGCACTTGGGCTCGCTTTGACAGTTCGAGGCGCAGCCATCGTAGGGCAAGGTATTGCCGTCGTCGCAGGTCTCGCCCGCCTCTTTCGTACCGTTGCCACAGACGGTTGCCTTGCACGTGCTGGGGCTGCCAGTGCAGTCGTACCCTGGCTCGATCTTGCACGTCGCCGAGCAGCCATCGCCGCTGGCGGTGTTGCCGTCGTCGCATTGCTCGAAGCCTTTGGTGATGCCGTCGCCACATCGGGGAGTGCAGGGCTTGCCGGGCACCCTGCAGATGTAGCCGGGCTCGACAGTCTTGCAATCGCTGGAACAGCCATCGCCGCTGGCGGTGTTGCCGTCGTCGCAAGCCTTGTTCGACGTCAGGCTTCCGCTTCCGCAATTCCCGACGTACACGCAAGGCTTGCCCTCGGTGGGGCAGTTCCAATTCGCCTCGATTTGACAAATCCGACTGCAACCGTCGCCGTTGACCGTGTTGCCGTCGTCACACTGCTCGCTGCGCTCGATGGTGCCGTCGCCACAAGTTCCCCCGCTCGGTCGGTCCACGCGGGCGTCGGAAGAAGCATGCGCGTCGAGGTTGACGATAACGGCACCCGAACCTCCGCCATCTCCGCCCGAGGGACCGTTTCGCCCGCCGGCCCCACCGTTGCCATCGTTGACGACCTCGGCTTTGGCACACGCACCTAGCGCGAGCAATGCCGTCGCGAAAAGCGCGAGACGATTTGGACCCTGAAAACATCGGTGTTGCATCATTTCAAGGCCCCTTGCCTACCAGGAGTTAGTGCACGCTTTCCGCAGAATCACGCAGCTGGCAGCGCGGTGGACGATAGTACCTCGCGCGGATTCGACGTCGGAAGAAAATACGCCGGCGGCCTCGACGGCAAGTCGGCGCCCGTGGCTCGAGGAGTCGTCCTGCGCTCCTCGGTCCGTTCTTTGCTACGACCATCCCCGATGGTCAACGAGACGCGGATCGTTTGTCTAGCCTGCTTGTCAGCCCTGACAACAGGCGCTCAGGCCAAGAGTGAGCGCGGCGACAGACATGACAACCTCGGCACCCAGGCTCACGAACCCATGTTGCACGCGCTACTGCGGCAAATGACGCTGGAAGAGAAGGCGGGGCAGCTGAATCAGTTTTCGGTCGGGCAGCCCACCGGGCCGGGTACGCGCCGCGCTGCCTATGAGAGCATGATTGCCGCGGGCCAGATCGGCAGTCTGCTCAACGCAACCAATGCGGAGCAAGTGAACGCCTTTCAGAGAATCGCGGTCGAGCAATCGCGGCTCCACATTCCGCTCCTGTTCGGGCTGGACGTCATTCACGGCTTCCGCACCATTTTTCCCGTCAACCTCGGGCTTGCAGCCAGTTGGGATCCGTCGCTTGTCGAGAGGACTGCGCGCGTGGCCGCCGAGGAAGCGTCGGCCGAAGGGATCCGCTGGACGTTTTCGCCCATGGTGGACATCGCCCGCGATGCTCGCTGGGGACGCATCGCCGAGAGTGCCGGCGAAGATCCCTATTTGGCCGCCGCGCTGGCGCAAGCCTATGTGCACGGCTACCAGGGCACCCGCTTGGACACGCCGACCTCGATTCTCGCGTGCGCCAAGCACTTCATTGGCTACGGTGCCGCGGAAGGCGGGCGCGATTACAATACGACGGACATACCGGAGGGATTGCTCCGCCAAGTTTACGCCGTGCCTTTCCGCTCCAGCATCGCGGCTGGAGCAGCGACCGTGATGGCAGCGTTCAACGCCCTGAACGGAGTTCCGGCAAGTGCCAATACCTTCACACTCGACACACTTTTGCGCAAAGAGTGGAAGTTCCCTGGATTCGTCGTCAGTGACTGGTCCTCCATCGCCGAGCTAGAAGCGCATGGCATTGCGGACGATGGCGCGACGGCTGCTCGCAAGGCGTTTCTCGCGGGCGTCGACGTGGATATGGAGAGCGGCCTCTACCTGAACGAGCTCCCGCAGCTCGTGCGAGCGGGCGCCGTGCCCGTTGCTAGGCTCGACGATGCAGTCCTGCGCGTGCTGCGCGCGAAGGCGGCGCTCGGCTTGTTCGACGATCCGTATGCCCACGGAAGCGAGGCCATCGAGGCGCCACCGGATGCCCCATCCGTGGCGCTGGCGCGCGAGGCGGCCGAAGCATCGTTCGTGCTCTTGAAAAACGAGCGAGCGAACGCACCGCCGCTGCTTCCGCTGCAAGCTAGGCCCGGACTCAAGCTCGCCCTGGTTGGGCCGCTTGCCGATAGCGCCCAGGACATGCTCGGGTGTTGGAGCGCCCAAGGCCGAGCCAGCGACGTCGTCACGCTTCGGGCGGCCCTCGCCAAGTGGGGGGCGGCGCAAAGAATCACGTTGTCTTATGCCAAGGGCGCCGAGATTCTCGGCTCCGACACCACTGGCTTCGCGCAGGCGGTGCGCATCTCCCGACAAGCCGACGTGGTCATCGTCGCGCTTGGCGAGCGCGGAGATCGGACGGGTGAGGCCGCGTCGCGTGCTCATCTCGACTTGAGCGGACAGCAGGAAAATCTGCTCAAGGCAGTTGCAGCGACGGGAAAGCCCATCGTGCTCCTTCTCTTCAGCGGACGACCGCTGACCATCCCATGGGCGGCGGTGCACGTGCCGACGATCGTCGCGGCATGGTTTCCTGGCGTGCAGGCCGGCCCAGCGCTGGTGCGACTGCTCTTTGGCGACATCGATCCTTCCGGTCATATTACCGCCACCTGGCCGCGAGCCGTGGGCCAAGAACCTCTTTATTACAACGCTCTTAGCACCGGTCGTCCCCTGGCCGAGGCTCCGGCCGGCCTCGATCGATTCACCAGCCGCTACATCGACGAGGCGAGCACGCCGCTTTTCCCCTTCGGCCACGGCCTGTCGTACACGACCTTTTCGTATTCGACGCCTGCCGCGGACCGAGACGCGCTGAGTGCCGCCGCCATCAATCATCGCGGCGCAAACGTTACGGTCCGGGCGACCATCACCAACAGCGGGCAGCGGCCGGGAACGACGGTCGTACAGTGTTACATCCGCTTGACCGGCACCAGCATGGCGCGGCCGGTGCGCGAGCTCAAGGGTTTTGAGCGCATCTACCTGAAGCCGGGCCAGAGCAAGATCGTCGAATTCAAACTGGAAAAGGGCGAGCTTGGCTTCTGGAGCGAGGATAGGAAATTCCGCGCCGAGCCCGGACGCCTGCGAGTCTGGATCGCTAGCGATTCCACCAGCGGCATTCCCGTCGCGATCGGTATTCACGATTAGGCCTCGACCGGTGTGCGCAAGCGGCGCACACCGAGTCGTGGCGCTGGAGCGATTTCACTGCCGGGTTGGAGCCTCCAGCCGCGCCCAAAATGCTACACTAGGTTCTTCCCCTCTGTTCCTCGCTGGTCTCGCGAGCTCCTCGCTGGTCTCGCGAGCATAGCTTCCCCGTGCAAGATGCCTGACTCCGTTGAAACGACTTCCCCCGGCAAGAGCAAACGCTCTCTGGGCGATGCATTCGCACCGGCAGGCCTCGTGATCGGCCGGCACTACACGCTCCACGTCAAGATCGGAATGGGCGGGATGGCGTCGGTGTACTTGGGTTGGCTTTCCGGTGCCGCCGACTTCGCCCGCGTGGTGGCCATCAAGCGAATGCACCCTCAGTACACGATCGACGAACAATTCGCCGAACGTTTTCGCGATGAAGCCCGCCTGAGTGCCCGACTGTCCCATCCCAACATCGTGCAGGTTTTCGACGTCGTCGAGCGAAGCAAAGAGCTGCTCATCGTCATGGAGTATGTCCATGGCGTGTCTCTCGGCGCGTTTGCGGGAGACACCTCGCTGGCCGGTCGTAAGTTGCCGCCGAATGTGGTGGCAGGAGTTCTCGTCCCGGCTTTGCACGGCCTGCACACAGCCCATGAAGCGACCGACGAGACGGGACGCCCCATCGGGCTCGTCCACCGTGATTTTTCGCCCCAAAACATCATGGTGAGCGCCGACGGACACTCCAAGATTCTCGATTTTGGAATCGCCAAGGCCCAAACCCACGTCCACGTGACGTCGTCTGGTCAATTCTCGGGCAAGCTTGGATATTGTTCTCCCGAGCAGATTAGCGGCGAGACCATGGATCGGCGCGCGGACGTGTTCGCCGCCGGTATCGTCCTTTGGGAAATGCTTGTCGGGGAGAGACTCTTCCAGGCGCCGGGAATGACCGACGCTCGGGCGATCCAACGTATCTTGCGTCAGCCCATCCCCGCGCCCAGCTCGCTCAACTCCGCCGTACCAAGCAAGCTGGACCACGTCGTAGCGCGTGCCCTGGAGCGCGATCCCGACCGTCGCTTCACGAGCGCTCGCGAGCTGGCTTTCGAGATCGAAGCAGCCGTCGAAATGGCGGGACCACCGACGGTGGCGGCCTGGGTCGCGAGCGCATGTTCGAAGAGATTGGCGAAGCTTACGCGCTTGTTCGACAGTACACGACAGCACATGGCGCGTACACGGCAGGCCGTGCCGCTCCCTGCGGCAGTCGCCGTTGGGCAGGCGGTGGCTGCAAAGCCGCTGCTCGAGGAGGATGAAGGCTCCGTGGTGACCGTCCATGTGCGGGAGCCCGACGATGTGAAGAAGCGCTCGAAAAAGTCGATCGCTATCGCCGTGGCGATCGTTGCTCTGGTGGCCGGAGTGTCGCTGCGCAGGCTTGTCTTTGGAGGTCCCCGTGCGTCGAGCCTCGCACCGGCCACGTCGATCGTGATGCCAGCCGCCGTCGAGGCTCCGCCGTCCGCTCGACCTGCGCCAGTCGCTGCCCAGGTCTTACCGCTGGCGGAAGAGTCATCGCCGGTCGCCGCCGTCGCCCCATCGACGACACCGATCCTGGAGAAGCCGAAAGTGGCGGCTCCCCATGCCCGGGCGCGCGCGGTCGGCCCGCATCGTTCCTCGCTGGCGAAAGTCCATGCGCGCCAACCGATGGTAAAAGCCAAAGGGCCTGCCGCGCCCAATTGCGATCCGCCCACGTACATCGACGCCGAGGGTATTCGAATCTTCAAGGACGAGTGCCTCTGATGCGTGCACGGCCTTGCTTTGCCGGATTGACAGCTTGTGCTCTTCTCGCGTGGGCATCAGCGGGCCACGCGAACGAAGACTCGAAGAAGCTTTGCGCATCCGCCTTCACGAGCGCCCAGCGTCTGATGAGATCTGGCAACCTGATCGAGGCGAAGACCAAGCTCATTCAGTGCGGTGGACTCGAATGCCCGGCGGCAATGCACCCGGATTGCCAGCAATGGCTATCGAGTGTCGAGGCTTCTATCGCCACCGTCGTCTTCGAGGTCTTCTCCGCGAACGGCCAACCTGCCACGGAGGTGAATATGGCGGTGGATGGTGGCGACCCCATCGCGCTCGATGGCCGTGCGGTGAGCTTCGATCCGGGGCCGCACGACCTCACCTTCGAGGCCGCCGAGTCCACGACGACGAAGAAGCACGTCGTCGTCTCCGAGGGAGAGAAGCTACGTCGAGAAACAGTACGTCTCGACCCTTTGCCGGTAGCTCGACACCCGATCACGCCCGCGGGCCCGACAAGCATCGGGCAGACCCAGGGCGAAAATCCTCCGTCTCGCGCCACGCGACTAACCGCCCCGGTCCTTGTGGCGGCGTCGGCTGCCGCTTTGGCAGGTGCCAGCGCCCTCTGCTTCGGGCTCAAGGCGCGAAGCGACGATCGAAATCTCGATGGATGCGCTCCAGCCTCGTCGTGCTCGCGGGAGGCCACGGATCAGGTCAGACGCGAGTACTTGTGGACCAACCTTTCGATCGGATTGGCGGCCGCGAGTGCCACGACCGCGATCGTCCTGTTTCTCATCCACGATAGGTCGACCACGTCGCCAAACACCAGTCTGAGCATCCGCCTTGGGCCCGACGGGTTCGGGCCCGTCGCGACCGGGACGTTCTGATGAGAAACATGGAACCTGCGAGTCTTCGGTATAGGACGTTGGCTCTGTGGATCGCGTTGCTTTGTGCTTCATGCATGCCATTGCACGACCTCGACAAGGCCTCCGCCGGATCCGGCGGAGCGGGTGGCTCGAGCGAGACGAGTGCCATGAATCATGAAGGCGGAGTGGATAGCCCGAACGACCGGCCATCCGTTCCCCTCGAAGCGGGCGCAGGCGATGGCAGTGTCGACGCAGCCGGTGGTGCCTCCCCTTCGGGAGGCGCGACCGGCTCGGGCGGAGTGACGGGCTCGGGTGGCATCGGACTCGGCACTGGTGGAAGCGCCACCCTGACGGGCGGATCCAGTGGACAGGGAGGATCGAGCCATGGCGGGACTTCCGGCGCTGCCGGGACAACAGGAGGCCCTGCACCCGATCTTCCCGATATTGCCGACTCGCCAGTTCAAGGCGCCATCACGTACTCGGCGGGAGCATCGTGGGATATTGATGGTACTCAATGGCCCGCCTTCGAGATCCACACGCCGACCGCGAGCTATTGGCTCGTGAAATCCGACGCGGCCATCGTGTCCATCACGGATTCGGCTCAGTTACAATGGATCAACTTCTCGAGTGGTTTCCGGCCGAACCGTGGTGTTCCCAACCTGGGCGGCTGCTGCCAACCCGGAGATCCAGCCAAGCTGAATCTGCCGATGATGTCGACCGAGGTAGATCCGTCCTTCACGGTCACCTCGAGCCACCTCCGGCTCATCTCGAGATCGGCTGACAATGCCTTTCAGCTCGTGTGGGACTTCTTCCTCACGCACTTCACGTTGACCGTCAACCAAGCCGCTGGTGCCTACGGGTTCACCTACCGGGGGGTACCCGGCGGCACGTTCGACTCAGCCGACCAGCTCGTGATGTCCAATGGAACGACACAATCCGCGCTGGTTTCGTACAGTGGAGATCTGCCCGGACCCGCCGAGTGGGCTTACCTGAGCCACCCCGCTGCGAAACACTCGCTCTTCGTAATGCAACATTCGGACGATGCCTTGCCCGAGACCTACCAGGTCGCCGACGGCGACACGGGAATGTTTGTTTTTGGAAGCGGCAAGATCACTCAATTGCCCATTCGATTCAGTCTGGGTCTCATTGATAGTTGCGACGACCCGACGGTGCGCGCGCGGATCGACTTCGTCCGAAAGGCCATCCAGTAGCGGGCTCGCCATGGAAAAGATCACGACGCGGGTTCTGTGCCTCGGCAACGATCTGATTTGCGATGACGGCGTCGGCATCCGCATCGGACAAATACTGTCGTCACTGCAGCTGCCCCATCATATTGGCGTCGAGCTTGCGCCGCATCTCGGTTTCGATCTGCTGGACGTCGTCGCGGGAGCGGAGCGTGTGATTCTCGTAGATGCCATGTGCACCGGTGTCGCGCCCGGGACGTGCGTGACTCTCGAAGGCCGAGCCATCGAACGCTACAGCGCCGGTTCTTCGATCTCGCATACCATCGGCATTGCCGAGCTCATGGACCTGGCGCACCGGCTTTCGCCAGAGCGGGCGCCCGCGACGTTGCACTTCGTTGGCGTCGAGGGTGCGCGTTTTACCGAATACGGGGACAAGCTCAGTCCGGAGGTCGAGGCGGCCATTCCCAAAGCGGTGGCGGCCGTCCTCGGCATTGTCGGCGCGGATGCCGATCTGCTCGCCGCCGCAACGAGCCTGTCGCTCAAGTAGGACTGGGCTCGTCGCTCATCACGGAGCTCGCGCCGGACACGATGGCGGCCAGGCCGGCAATGGCACGCGCGGTGTCGTCGGCTCTGGGTTCGCTCGGGCCCAGCGTCGCAACGCCCAGGCCTTCACCGGCACTGTCGAAGAGATGGCAGGTAAGAACCGTGTTGTTCCTGTCCGTGATGCGAACGGATTCCGCCTCGGCCAGCGGCAGAAGCGCTCGGGCGCGGGAAACCATTTCGCCGGCCACGGCCGCGAAGGCCGCCAAGCCTTCTTGCGTGACCGTTTCTCCCACGCTGGCAATCAGAAAGCCCTGAACGTCCGCCAGCACCGCCGTACGCGGCCCGCCGTTGGCGACGAGAGACTTCAGATTGCCCTCCATGTCGGAAACTGGAGTCTGTGCAGGCAGCTTGGTCAGCGTCGCGCGGACCTGGCCCGCGGCGTCCACTCCGCTGGCGTAGAGCAATGCCTCGAGATCCTTTTCCCGACGGCGCAAGTACGCGACCTCTTCGACGAGCGACGCCGCCTCGGCAGCTTGACTGCGCAGCGAAACCAGCTCGGAGCGATCCTGCATCAGCTCCTGCAGTCGTCGCGCCATCAGCTCGGCGTCCAAACGAAGCTGCTTGTGAGCCGCCGACAATCGTTCCAATTCTGTGCTCGCCTCTTGATGTTGCAAGAGCTCGGCCGCTTCATCTCGCAACTTGCGATTTTCTTCGAGAACACTTCCGAGCTCGTCCAGCTTGGCCTGCGCGGCTGCGAGCTCAACCCTCGCATCTTTGGCGGCATCCTGACGGTCCGCTTGTAGCTGGGCAAGGCGAGCCGCCTCGGACTGTTGCTCGCGCAGCTCCGAATTCTCTTGCGCGAGCCGGTCGAGATCCGCGAGGCGCGCTTGGGCGCTGCGCAGGGCTTCCGTGGCTCGCAAGGTTTCCTCGCGCTCGTGAGCCAGGGACGCCTCCAGGGCGCGCAACCGAATGTCGACATTGCCCTTGTCATCGAGAGTGGCCCGACTGGCAGCTTCCGCCTGTCGAAGGCGTTCGGCCCACTGCTGCGCTTCTGCTTGGGCCGCCGCCTGCAGCTCCTGCAGCGATACCTTGGCCGCGGCCGACTGCCGCTCGTGCGATACCTCGACGTCGGCAAGGCGCCGAGCCACCTCCTGCGCTCGCGCTTCGGCCGTGCGAACGGCGTCGTCGAGCCGCTTGCGCTCTCGCTCCTTCTCCTGGCTCTGCTGCTCGAGCCGCTTCTGCAGATCCGCCAGGCTGCGCGCCGTATCGTCTGCCCTCGACGCGTGCCGCTCACATTCCTTCCGCAGTCGATCTTTCTCCGCAACTTGATTACTGAGCTCAGCGGCACGCTCGGCGAGCTCGCCGCGAAGCCCGTCGTTCGCGCGCTTCTGCTCGGCCTGGGCTGCTTGCAGTTGGGTCTGCCAGGCCTCGGCACTCTTTTCCACGCGATCGAGTAACGACCGATTCTGTTCCTCGGCCGTGCGCAGCCGCTCGGATAGCGTTCGCTCATTGGCTGACAGCCGCGCGGCCTCCCAGCGCAAGTTGTCCAGCTCGTCCTGAATTGGGCCGCGCTCTTCCACCTGGCTCGCGCGTGCCTCGGCAGCCGATTTCGCGGAGGCGCGCGCTTCGTCGAGAGCCGTCTCGAGCAGCTCCCGTTGACCACGCAAGCGTTCGATCTCGCGCACAAGCGCTTCGTCCTGCGCCGGCGGTTGGACATCAGAACGCTTTCCGCGCGGATTGCCCAACAAGAGGCCGGCGAGAAAGAACGCCAGCGCGGCGACGATACCGGCGGCGATGAGGAGAGATAGGATCGACATAGGCTAGCCTCTAGCGAAGGTCGATTTCGACCCTGCGGTTGCGGGCGCGCGCCGGATAGGAGCTCACGCCGTCGAGCGGGCGAGTGGCGCCGAAGCCGTGCACTTCGATACGCTCCGGCTCGACACCGTATCTCTCGAGCGACTTGCCACATTGTTGGGCACGCTGAAGAGAAAGGACCTCATTGAATGTTGCACTCCCAAGGTCGTCGGTGTGTCCACCGAGCACCACGTGCAAGCCGGGTTCTTGTTTCAAAATGGCCGCCAGCCGCCGCAGGACGCTGTCCCCCGCGGGAGAAATTTTGGCGGCTTTCAAGGCAAAGAGAAGATGCGGGAAGGTGGGCGTGGCGGGTCCGCTCGGCAGGGCGGGCTCGATGGCTGGCCGCGCCGACGGTTGTTCCTTCGGTAGAGGCTCGGGAATTGCCACCGGCAGATCGCGAGGTGCAAGCGGAACTGTTGCCGGCCGCAACTGTTGCAGCGGCGGTACGGCGGCGGCTCCTGCGGCGAAGTAGCGGGGAAGCAAGATCAGGTCTATGGCTGCCAAAGCACCAACGCCGACCAGCAGGAAACCCGCCGCCAGCGCGTAGCGCACTGGCGCCGGCCATCGGGCCGCGACGATGCAAGCAATGCCGGCATCCGCCGATCGGCTCGATACACCCGGCGCCATCATGACAGCCTCTAGGCCGAAGCCGCGATGGCCTTGGTCAGCTCCGCGCAGCGCCGCTTGACCTCGATGAACACCAACCCGAGCTTGGCATCTTTGGTGGTCAAGACGACCAAGACCGAATCGGCACCGACGGCGTTGAGCACCACATAGCCCTTTTCGCTGCGCACGTAGACCTGCTCCATGACCGACGCCATGAGCTCGGACGAGATGCGCTCGCCGACGCCCAACATGGCTGCCGCCATGCCTGAAACCAATTCTTCGTCCACTTCGCTCGGCAACACGGAAGCGACGATGAAGCCGTCGATACTGACGACGGCGGCGCCAATGATGTCGGGCGAGGCCCCGCGAAGGCCGCGCAAGATGTCCTGCATTTTTTCAGTACGAGAAGCCATGGTCCATTTCTCCTAGGTTGGGGGTTAGCTGCGAATTTGGAATTTCATCGTGCATTGCAAGGCGGTACCCACTGTGGAGACCGCGTAGCTCTTGCCTGAAAACGCGCTCAAGAGGCCGCCAAAGTACTCGTGGAAAAGCTCGCAGAGGTTGGCACTGCCGACGATTTCGCCCTGCCCCGAGACCACTTTGTGCAGGGCGCACTTGGAAAATGCCAAGCTGACGGTCGTGCCGTCTGGCTCGACCTTGGCGTCGAAATCAAACGCATGCGCGAAACGCCGCTTCAGGCCCGCTAACAGATCCGCGATCTGGGTGCTCTCGTACATCTCGGGCATGTGCGCGGCGGCTAGCGTACCGGCAGAGCGCCCAACCGCCTTTTGTCCTCGCCCCATGATCTCCTTGAGCGCGTCGGCCAAGGCCTTGAGTCGAACGTGGGTATCCTTGAGCGCCTCGTCGTAGTCAGCCTGGGTCACCTTTTCCATCGTGGGCACCTGCTGCAAGAAGCGCTCGACTAAGGCGGCATTTGCGTCGATGCGATGGAACGGACGCTGAAGGACCGCATCGCCCACGGTCAAGCAGCGCGACGGACACAGATAGACGCATGAGGTGCAGCCAATACAGTCGTCCTGGCGAACGACTTTGGCCAGCTTTTTACCGGCGTCCTCTTCAAACACCTTGGTCGGACAGATTTCAACGCACAAGCTGCAATCGCGGCAACCGGCTTCTTCGATGTGAACCGTCGGCATGGTTATCTCCTCACGCTGCGGATGGTTCGGCCGTCCTGTCGCACGTCGATGGCCATGGGCATTTGGCCCACGCGATGGGTGGAGCACGACAGACAGGGGTCGTAACAGCGAATCGCGAACTCCACGCCATCGAGCAACTCGGCGTCGCTCTTGTCGAGCAACTTGGTAGCGGCGTCCTTGATGGAGGTGTTGATACTCGCGATATTGTGTTGGGTCGCCACGACGAAGTTGACTGATTCGATAAGCGCGTTCTGGTCGACGTGGTAGTCGTGGATGAGGACCCCGCGCGGGGCTTCGATGTGAGCCACGGCGTGGCGATTGAGCGCGCCGGGAGCGGTTCGCACCTCGGGCGACAGAATGGCGTCGTCTTGCAGAATTGCCGCCGCCTTTTCCGCGCAGTGGAGCATCTCAACCAGGCGCGCCCAGTGGCCGGCAACGATGTGGCGCGAAGGATTTCCGCACGCTGCCTTGAATTCCGCCAGGGCCTTGTCCGCAAGTGCGGTGCCGGTGGTTTCGGCGCAATTGAGACGCGCGAGCGGACCCACACGATAAGTCTGCCGGGCGCCATTTTCGTCCTTGAGCAGGACTTGCTTGCCGTAGCTGTGGGGTAGCGCTTCCTCGACCATGTGCTTGGCGTAGTCGGCAGCCGCAAATTCGAGGGCCACGGTGCCGTTCGGACGGCGCACGCGCAAGGCACCGTCGTAGAGGTCGAGAGCCTTGCCCTGAACCGTGCCCATGTCGTTTGCCTGCAGCGGAAGGCGCGTGAGCAGCTCGGGATCTTTGAGCAGCGCCTTCTTGCCCGCGTCGAGCGCGACCTTGGCCAATTCCAAGGCTTCAGCCACCAGAGCCTTCAAGGTGCCATGGCTGTCGGGGCGAAGCGCGAACGACATGCCCCCTGCGACCGCCGTGACGGGATGGGTGCCCCTGCCACCGACGATTTCGACCATGGTTTGGCCGATGCTTCGCAAGCGCAGTGCCTTCTTTGCCAGGTCGGGGGCAACTTCGAGAAGGCCCACGAGATTGCGCTTGCCGACCGGTGTCGACTTATCGAGGAAGAAGTCAGGTCCGGCGAGCGCGAAAAAATGAATCGCATGCGAATGAATCATGCTGCCGAAGTTGAGGAGCTTGCGCAGCAACAAGGCCGCCTTGGGCGGCGGAGCCGAGAACAGGAGGTCGAGGCATTTGGCCGCCACCAGGTGGTGCGCGTGCGGACACGTACCGCAAATGCGCGTGGTGATGGTGGGCATCAGCTCGGCTTGCATGCCTTGCACGAAGCGCTCGAATCCGCGGAACTCGAGCACGTGCAACATCGCCGCATCGACCTGACCACCGTCACCAATGTCGAGCTGGACTTTGGCGTGGCCCTCGATGCGCGTGACGGGATCAATGACGAGAGTGCGGCTCATCGGGCGGCTCCTTGCTGCGCGATCCATCGCCGAAGCAAAAACGTGGGTTTCTGGCGAAACACCGGCGAAGCCATGGCGTAGGCGTAATAGGTTTTGGCCTGCTTTTCGATTTCGGTCGTGATCTTGGCCTTGGGAATCTTGGTCATCATGGACATTCGCGTGGCGATCTCGGTGCGAATGTCGCGGTTGGGTTCAAGCACAACGGCTTCAGACGGGCCCGTGCAACCCGAGCACGGCATACCGCGGGTCGGACAGGCGCCTCGGCAGCGATCGAGCGTGGCGCTGCCCATGCACAAGATCCCTTGTGACAAGAAGCATGTGTCTTGCCCGATCGCGCCTTCGTGCACGCGCCGAACGGCCGAGACCTCGGTGTGTTTCATATGGCGATCGCAGTGAAAGCACACGTTGTGCTCGCCGAACTCGGGCGGCTTGCCGTCGAGGATCGAGCGCAGGGCTTCGAAGACGTAATAGGCGTGCGGCGGACAACCGGGTAAGTAAAGGTCGACGGGGATCGCTGCATCGAGCGGCAGCACGCCTTCCTCCAGGAGTTTGGGCACGCCCTTGTCCGGCACGAAATTCGTGGACGTCGTCGGATTGTGCACGAAGGACGAGTCGGCCAGCTCTTGGGTTGTGTGGGCATAGCCTGAACCTTGTGGTCCGCCGTACACGCCGCACGTGCCGAACGCCAGGATGGTATGACAACTGGCGCGCATCTTCTTGGCGCATTCGACATCGTGGTGCGTGCGCAGCGCCCCGGTGACGATGCCGAGGGTCGCCTTGGGATAGTCTTTCACGTCCATCAGAATCGGTAGGCGAACAATGTCGATCTTCTCCAAAACGGTGAGCAACCGTTCGTGCAGGTCGACGATGGAAAGCTCGCAGCCCGAGCACCCGGAAAGCCATTCGAAAGAAACTGTTACCTTGGCCATCTCTATGTTCTCCTAGCCTTGCAGCAAGAGCTCTTTGAGACACGCGTTTTCCCCGGCGTGCAAAATGTCGAGCTCGGCGCGCTTACCGGTGATCTTCTGCACGTACCCGCAGAACAGTCCGTGATTCATCATGCAAAGGGACTGTTTCTGTTCGTGGCCGTAGCGAAAGAGAGCGCAGCGAACCATGCAGTTGCGAAACACCAGCTTCACGGCCTGCTTGCCATCCTTCTCGTAAAGGAAGCTACTGGCGGAGGCTCGCTTCCAGGCTTCGAAGGGCCATTCGATTCCGTTGGCGCGAAGGGCTTCGCCGACTTTGCCGAGCGCGGTCAGAATGTCACTCTCTTGTTGGGTCACGCCGCTCTTGAGGCCGACGGTCTTGCCGGCGCGGAACGTGACCGTCTCGGCGCCGCGACCAAGGACCTGCTCGAGGCCGTGCGAAAGCGAGGCCATGACGACGAGTAGCCCCTGCAATTCATCCTTTGTTTCAGACGGACCCATTTCTATCCTCCAATCTAGGCAAGACATCGCCAGGCACTCCCTCGGCAGCGCAGATGCGTCGCCTCAGCGGATAGCCTTGCTCTCCAATTTTTTCAGGTTGAGATCCAAAGAACGGTTCTCCGGATCGAGCTCTTTGGCCGCCAGCCAACACTCACGCGCTTCATCCACCTTGCCCGCGCGCAGGGCCGCGAAGCCCTTGTCGACGAGGGAGGATGCCGCCCCATTGGGCCGCAATGTCTTGCGGCTCTCGCTGCCAGAGCGAAAAGTCGCTTCACGGCGGAGCGACGAATCGCTTTCGCCCGGACGGGCTGACATCTTTTCCAGCATCGAATCGTCGATGCGAATCGCCGGGAAGGAGCCCGACTGCCGCGACGACGAGTTGGCGCGCTCGTCGAGGGTGCGCACGGCGTCCATGAGCGCGTGTTGCCAGTTCTCGTGAATATTCGGCTCGACGTCGTCCGGAAAGGGCGTGTTTCGGAAAACCCCCTCCCTGGCATCGAGAATGGCACAGAGAGCTTCGCGTCCGGCGAGACTGCCCCACGTAGCGTGGACGAGGCTGCCTTCCTTCACCAGCAATGTGCCCGAGACGCCGTGGGCGGAAATACGAAGAGCAGCAGTTCGTTGGGCTAAGCAAAGCATTTGAATCAGGTCAGCAGCGGAAAGGGCCGAGAAGCAACCGGACAGCCGGGTAATGCAATCGAGCGCCTCGAGCACGATCTTGAGGACCTCTTCCGGTTCGCAAGGCTTTCGCAAGAGCCGCAAACATCCCAGCCCAGACATCTGCCGCTGCAGTTGCTCGACGTCGTCGCTGGTTTGGACGACAAACAGAGTCTCGGGAAACTCGATGGCCGCCCAGCACACCAGGTCCACTCCGCTGACGCCGGGCAAGTCCACGTCGGTGATGAGGACGTCGATGTTGACGTCGCGCATAACGTTGCGAGCGACGTCAGGAGCCGATGCAAGGAGAACGTCGAACTCCTCGTTGTGGTCATAAAGCACCCGATGGAGCGCAAGGGATGCCTCCTTGTTTGCGTCCACGACGAGGATTTTCGGGCGACGTCTAGCCATCTGGGCACCGTTTCTATCACCGAGCAACCGCCGGCTGCACCCCTTGGAGAGGTATTCATGAGACGAATTGCCAGATTGTAAGGCCACCCTGGCCTGTCTGCTGGTCGGCCGGCAAGAAAAAAGCCTGGCTTTCGAGCCAGGAGTCGGCACGAAGGCGCAGAATTTGAAAGATCTCACAGCTGTAGACTGTTCCGGCTGCGCCTCCGACGGCCTATCGGCCTGTGCATTTTTTCACGAAGAATTCACATAGAGATGGGCACAGTCGGGCGTTGCCTAGCGGGACTCGCCGGAGAGTGGCGTCGCCGCCGCGGATACCGGGAGACTGCTAACCGTGGACGTCGCCGGCTTTCCGTCGAGCCAGCCGCCCGTGAAACCTGCCCGCACGAGTCCCCTGCGAATGTACCGATTGCCCTTCATCAAGGTCCAGATGCGCTCGGTCCGAAAGTTTTCCACCATCAGCAGAATCGGACCTTGGTCGATGGCCACGTACTGATCGGCAAACCAGCCAGGCTCGTGCGAGGGCGAGCTCGGAAAGGACAGATTGAAGGCGTCCTTGAAGCCGTACTTGGCGTACAGCTGATCGCCAAAGCGCGAGCGAAAATAGCGCAGCGTCGGAATCGCCAACTCGGGCGCGAAGGGTACCGAACCGCCCGCTGCGGTCACCGCGATCGTACCATCGTCGCGGCGATCCGGTCCGGCCCCGCGCGCCCAGTAAGCGTGGAAGCGATTGTCGGAGACCGCGTTTTCGTCGCCGACCCTGAGTGGGCCGTCCGAGGCGCTGAGTCCCCACACCTGGGCATCATAGCCAGTCCACTTTGCTGGATTGGCGACACAGTAGGCTCGATTGGCGTAGGTCGCTCGTGTCGAATTGATGAAATAGTCAATTCCCTTCGCGCGCATGTAGGCATCCTGAATGCCACGAAAATCGATCCAGACGTGCGAGTACTGGTGCCCAAACAGTGGGTCGAACGCCACACGCGGAAAACCATCCGAGTCGTCCCAACGATACGTAGACGTCCACGCTTGCCACGCCTGCCTCTTGATTGGATGAGTGGTCGAACCAAGCGCGAGCACGTAGAGGAGCATGGCCTCGTTGTATCCCTGCCAATCGGCAGCGATAAAGCCCCCTTCGGGCGTCCATCCCATACTCAAGAGCGGCGGGTGGCGCCGAGAGTACGCCCACGGCCAATCGACTCGCTCGTACAGTTGGCGGGCGAGTTGACGAATGCTTCGCTCGGTCGGATTGTTCTCCTGAAAGAAAGCCGCCGACGACAGGACGCCCGCCATGAGCAAGGCCGTATCTACCGTGGAAAGCTCGGATCCTGGCGCGCGATAGCCCGTACGCATGTCCAGGAAGTGATAAAAGAAGCCCTTGTAGCCCGCGACGCCCGTTGGCGCCCGCCCCTGCGGGGCGCGCCAAAGAAAACGCAGCGTCGTCAACGTTCGGTCCGCGGCTTGCGAGCGAGTGATCCAACCCTTGTCCACCGCAACGACATACGACGTCAGCGCAAACCCGGTACCGGCGATACTCGAGAGATCATTGGCCGGAAAACGGTCGAGCGCAAGTCCGCTTTCGGCTGACGTCGTTTCCCAAAAGAACGAAAAGGTGTCCTGTTGCAGCTTTTCAAGGAAATCCTGCTCTTCGGAGGATGGCTGGTACGCGGGGGTCGCTGCAACGGCGAACGCAAGCGGGATCAGTGCGGCAAACACAGCCACGATAGTGACCAAACAGAAACCTCGAATGGGCGGTCTACGAAACGAGGTGCACCGCACACATCACTCTACGAGTCACAATCGAGTCATTCAAGGAGAAGGCCAGTCCGCTGTGCTACACACTTCAAACAGTACTGGCGCGTTGTTCAGCGTCGCAAGGCGTTCATGACGGCATTGAAAACTACAGGCGAACTCGCTCTCCTGCTCTTGGCCTCGTTGTTCGTTTCGCAGACCGCCGACGCTGCCAGCCTCGCACCGGGCCAGCCGGGATCCCCGGGCACTTGGGCGCCAGCCCAGAAGTCGATTCTCGGCACGGCACTCGGCACGAGCTCGCACGTCTATTTCACCGGCCACCGCGGCACGCTATCGGAGATTTTCTACCCGACGCTCGACGCCGTCCAGTCCGTCGACCTCGAGTTCTTCGTCGTCGACAGAGCCAAGACCTTCTTGGATGAAGAGCGGCAGCAGAGCTATCTGGCAACGAGGCCCGATCCGCACAGTATGCGCTGGCAAGTCGTCACGACGAATTCCGGCCATCACTGGCGCATCACCAAGCAGATTCTGACCGACTCCAGACGCAGCTCGCTGGTCGTCCAGACGACTCTCGAAGCCCTCGACGGTCGAACTCTGGACGACTTCAATCTTTTCGTCCTCCACGATCCTTCCCTTGGCAACTCCAATGCCGGCGACACGTCCCACACGCAGGCATACCGGGGTCGAACGCTGCTGGTCGCATCGCAGGGCGACCATGCATCCGCCTTGGTGGCGTCGCGCCCATGGGTTGTAAGAGAAAGCCGGCCCATGGTGTCCAGCGGCTTCGTCGGAGTATCGGATGGCCGCGCCGATCTCGCCAGCGACAGGGCGATGGATTGGACGTACGGGGTTGCCCAGGAAGGGAACGTGGCCCAGCTCGGCTGGATCGATCTCGGCGACAAGAGAAAGAAGTCTGTCACGTTCGTCGTGGTGCTGAGCTTTGGCACGCGTGAGGACGAGGCCATGGCCACTGCGACGGCCACCCTCGGTGGCGACCTCGGGACCATGCGACGTCGCTACGACGACGAATGGCATTCGTATGTGGACAGTCTCGACAATCAAGGTGGGCTGGCGGACGAGCAATATTACCTTGCCGCCATGACCCTCAAGACCGTTCAAGACAAGTCGAACGGCGCCATGATTGCCGGCATGGGGACGCCGTGGGGCGAATCGAGTGGCGACGGCAACCCGGCCGGATACCACATGGTCTGGTCGCGCGACCTCTTCAAATTCGCAAACGCGCTCGTGACTGCCGGCGACTTAGCAACGGCGGTGCGTGCCGTTCACTACCTGTTCGAGGTTCTGCAAGAGAAGGCCGACTGTGGCACGGTCGAGGGCGATGCCCCCGACTGTCCGCAAGGCTACATGCGAAAAGGTCGTTTCCCGCAAAACGCCTGGGTCGACGGGCGACAGTACTGGACGGCGACCCAGATGGACGAGCAGGCCATGCCGCTGCTCTTGGCCTGGCGAGTCTGGGACAGAGGCGATGCAACCATCAAAGAGAGAATAGGCGCTCTGTGGCCGATCATGCGTGCGACAGCCGATTCGATCGTTGCCCATGGACCGTGGACGCAGGAAGAGCGCTGGGAAGAAAGCAGCGGCTATTCGCCCTCGACGATTGCCGCCGAGGTCGCCGGCTTGGTCGCCGCAGCCGAGCTGGCCCGCATGGACGGCGATGTCGCGCGCGCCGGTCGCTACCTTGCCGCGGCCGACTATTGGCAACAGAATGTGACGGCCTGGACGTTCACCACCAGCGGACCGCTTGGCGACCACCGCTACTTCCTTCGCCTCAACCCGGCGAAGCCGCGCGCGAGCGGCATCGGTCCTGAAATCTACGATCCGACTGCTGGCCCCGACGACCCGACGTCCTTGCTCATTGGCAACGGCGGAGGCGCTCATGATCAGCGAGCCATTGTCGACGGCGGCTTCCTCGAGCTCGTGCGCTACGGGGTCAAGACCGCGACCGATCCGACCATCGTGGGCTCCCTACCCGAGTACGACTCGACCTTGAAACAGACGATCGCCGGCAAAGGCGACGCCTGGTTCCGCTACAACTACGATGGCTACGGCGAGCGCAACAATGGCGAAAGCTACGACGGCCTAAGCGGGCGCGGCCGGCTCTGGCCGATCTTCACCGCCGAGCGAGGCATGTACGAGATTGCGCGGACCGGGAATGGCGCCAGCGGGCAACCGTATCTCGCCACACTAAAGGCGTTCTCGACGCCGGAAGGCTTTCTGCCCGAGCAAGTTTGGACGCAACCGACGGCCGGCACCGACTGGCCCATCGTAACGCCGCCGCCTGCCATGCCAGGCACACCGACCAAATCCATTGCTCCGCTCCATTGGGCTATGGGCGAATACATCAGTCTGCTCGCCTCGATCCACGCCGGGGCCGTGGTCGACATTCCGCGCATCACCTGCAGTCGGTACCACACGTGCCCGGTGCGGCCGGCCAAAGGCGAGGTCGCTATCGACATTCGCGCAACGGCGACCGTGCCTGCTGGCCAGCACCTCTATGTCACCGGAGACGCAGACGCGCTCGGCAACTGGAACACCGACCTCGGTATTCCCGCAGATGCTTCCGACGACCCGGTTTGGAAAACCGTCGTGCTCTTGCCAGCTCGAAAGAGCATCCACTACAAGTACTACCGTAAGAATCGCGACGGCACAGTCACGTGGGAAAGCACCCCCGACAGAGAAAATCGAGAATTCACAGTTCCGCCATCAGGCAGTGGCACTCGGAGCGACGCCGTCCGATGGTAAAACTCAGCAATCGAGGCTCCCCTGAAGACGCTCGACGAACGGCCACTGCGCCGCGAGGATCTTCTTCTCGGCTTCTTGCGGTCCAAACCACGCGACGCGATCGACTTCGGGAAAGCTCCGCAGCTTTCCCGAACCAGGCGGCCACTCCAACTCGAACGTGTTACTACGCAGCAGCTCCAAAGCGAAGTCCTGTTCGACGGCCCAGGCATGAACGATCTTACCACCGGCCTGCTTGATGGTTCCGAGGGCTGCAGGCTCGCCCTGCGGCCGAACGCCAATCTCCTCGAAGAGCTCGCGCAGCGCCGCCGCCAAAGGCAACTCGCCGGCCGCAATCTCGCCCTTGGGAATCGACCACGCGTGCTCGTCTTTCTTCGCCCAAAAGGGACCGCCCGGATGGGCGAGTAAGACTTCCAGCGCGCCGGTGCTCCGACGGTAGAGAAGGATTCCGGCGCTTGCGGTCTTCACGTCCGTTGAGTCTAGCAGCGAGATGCTAGGTGAGCACCAGCACTTCCATCGGGCGAAGCATGAGAGGCGCCACGCAGCAGCCATTCGCCAAGGACGTAGGCGCGGGCACCGCAGGCGCGGACGCGCCATGCAGCGGCAGGTTCGAGAAGAGCACGCTGAGCTGGGCACCCGGCGCGTGCAGCTGCCGGTCGACGACTACGCCGACGGACGCCGTTTCGGTCTGGCTCGTATTGGCGACAATCAGCAACTCTTGGTCATTGAGAACGCGCGCGTAGGCCAATACGCCGCCTGGGTAGGGCGAGTAACCGAAGTCGGTGCCATCGCCCGTCAGCTCGCGGAAGTACTGTCGCCCATAGCGCGCAGCCGGCTGTTGCTGTCGCAGAAGGCTGAGCTGGGCGATCGCCTGATAATAGATGTGCTGCGGGGTTTGCGTGAACACGCCGGGATTGCGCCACAGACAGAAGCGCGCCGATTCGCGCGCGTCGCCGGCCTGGTCCATTCCCTGTTCCATTCCGTAATACAGCGACGGCACGCCTGGGAAAGTCAACAGACACGTCAGCGCCAACGTCACCTGCTCCGGTCGGCACGACGTCGCGAATCGGTAATTCATGTCGTGGTTCTCGAGGAAGGTGACGAAGTAATTGCCGGCGTCGCCGTGCGAGCTGAGCACCTGCTTCTGCGCCGCCCGCCTCGTGTCCATGTGCTGCGCCAGCTCGGCCGGGGCCATCGCGCCCTTGCAAACACCTTCCAGGCGCTTGCGCACCGGAAAATCCAGCGTCGCATCCGCGCCGAGAATGCCGACGTCGTCGTAGCTCGTGTCGCGCCCCACGTACTGCGAAATCTTGTCCTCGTCGTCGTCCAGCCACACTTCGCCGAATGTGAAGAAGTTCTTCTTTCCAATCGACAGCGCGAACTCGCGCATGGCATTGGCGAACGAACGGCCGAACTCCCGCTCGATGTACATGAAGGTGTCGACCCGCAACCCGTCGATATCGAACTTGGCGATGAGATACTGGTACGAGCGAATCAGAATATCTCGGACCGGATAGATCCCGTTTTGTCCGACGTATTCCGTCACCAGTTCCTTCAACCGTCCGAAGTCGCCGCGAGTAATATCCGGACTGCCGGCGACGTCACCGCGGCGACGAAAATAGTCGTTGCGTTGCAACTCGGCCGGCCACACGCCCGCGGTCGCCGGCAGGTTGGCGATTTGCCCAATGTCCGTCCAGTCGCCCCGCGGGACATTGTTGCTGTCGCGCCAATAGATCGAATACTCGGGCCCGTCGCCTTTCCACGGCGCCGAGTCGCGCATACCTTCGTAATTGAACAAGTCGCCGGTGTGGTTCAGCACGATGTCGAGCACGACGTACATCCCTTGGGCGTGGATTTCGTCGACAAGCTGGCGGAATTCCTGGTCGGCAAGTGCCGGGTTGGCGAGAGCCTGGGCTGGGTCGCGACAAAAGCGCGGATCGATGCGCAGGAAATCCTGAATCGCGTAGCCACCGTAGTAGTCGGTGAAGCTCTGCGGATTCATTAGCACGGGCGAAATCCAAATGGCGCCCGCGCCGAGGCCCTTGATGTAGCCGAGCTGCTGCCGAATCCCTTCGAAGGTTCCGCCTTGGTAGGGCAGCCAGGGATCGGGATTGCGCGGAGGCGCCGCCGGGTTGTTGAAGCGATCCACGAGCAAGAAATAGATCCACTGGTCGCGCCAGTCCTCGGGCGACGGGTAAGGCGTCGAAATCTGGACGCCACCAACGTTTAGCTGCCGCCTTGCCAGCGCGTCTGCTTTGGCTTGCGCGATGACCTGGTTTGCCTCGGATCCGAAGATGCGTGTTGCAGACATCGTTCTCCCTCCCCTTGATTAAGCGCGCTGTGCACACAGCCACAACACGTTAGGGTGAGGAGGATTGCGCCAAGCGAACGAGCGCGCAAGAATAAGTCGGATGCTAGAATAGCTAAATGCGCTGGCCGCTTTTCGCGCTTGGGTTCGTTCTCGCCACCGGCTGCCGATCAAGCCAGCCACAGCCGAGCGCCACGACTCCGCAGACAAGTGCTGCGTCCGGCCCTGCGCGTCCCACGACACCCGAAGCGTGTCGCGCCTGCAACGGTGACTGGGGCCCGCATGGCCGGGCTCAACTAGAAGGTTGCGTGTGCCGCACGAAAGACGCGGGCAAGCCCTGCAAGTCCAAGCGCGACTGCGAGTCCCAATGCGTCGCCAGCGAACCGCCCAACGCCGAGATCGTCGACAAAGGGCCGCCGCCGAAGGGGTTCTTTCTTGGCCATTGCCACGAGTTCGTCACGTTTTTCGGTTGCGGACGCCTGCTTCGGGACGGCGGCTCCGCCGTAGCGCCGCTCGATGAGCCGCCGGCGCGGATCTGCGTCGACTAGAGCGTAGTTGTGCGAGCCGTGAGCCAAAGCATGAGCCAAAGAACGATGCTTCCGTCACATAAGGAACAGTGTTGAGTAGCGTGCCCATAGACCGTCGTCCGATAAGCGCAGTCGTGTCCGAGATCGACCGCGCGGCGGAGCTTGCCAAGAGCAGCGACGAGGTTCTGGCGCGCGCGCTCATGGCCGGCGAGCGGCGCGCAGGAGCAGAGGTGTGGCGACGCTATTCCAAGCTGGTCTTCCGCTTGCTGCTTCGGCGCCTCGGCACGCGCGATGAAGCGCACGACATCACGCAAGAGGTATTCTGCCAAATCCTGCGCAGTGTGCGCACGCTTCGCGATCCGACGCTGCTGCGCAGTTGGGTCGTCTCCGTGGCGCTCCGCACCCTCAAGTGGCAAGTGCGAAAGCGACGGCTTTGGTCGTGGGTCGGGCTGACGGAAGCAACGAGCGCCGTCGAGCCGAGCACGAGCTCGCCCGACAGCGAAGCCCAGCACATGGTGCGCCAGTTTTTGCGCGTGCTCGAGACGCTGGGCACGCGCGAGCAAACTATTTTTGTACTCCGCTATGTGGAAGGTTTCCGCCTAGCCGAAATTGCCCAAGCAACGCACGTTTCCCTCGCGACCGTGAAACGAGATCTGGCGCGCCTTTCGCAGCAGGTTTCGGACATGGTGGCTGGCGATGAAGATTTGATGGCGCGGCTCGGGAAGCACGAGGGTGTGGCATGACGAATGAAGATGCAGAAGAGGCGAGCGCAACGGTAAGCCCCGAGGTGGCGTACCTTGCGAAGCTCACGCGCGAGGAGCTGTCGCCCGACGCGTTCCAGACCTCGGCCAATGCGTGGGAAGGCGTTCGCGACCGTATGGACCGCCGGCAGGAGCAGAGTCGGCGCAAGCTGCACTTTGCGTTCGCGGGAGCTTGCCTTGCGACGATGATTCCGCTGGCGTTCCTGGCCCTGCGCACCCCGCGCGGCGAAAGGCCGCTGCAAGTCTCTTTCACCGGCGCGCGGCTCGGTGACCACGGTCAAATCACCCGCACGGCGAATCTGCTGGACACGTCGCTGCTGCATTTTTCCGACGGCACCGAAGTCGAGCTTCGCACCGATGCCTCTGCCAATCTTGTCGACGTCACCGCTCGCGGCGCCACCTTGGCCCTCGAGCGCGGTGCTGCCCAGTTCCGCGTAATGCCGCTTCCAGGCGCACGCTGGGCCGTCGCCGCCGGACCGTTTCGCGTCGACGTCAAAGGAACGATCTTCGATCTCGAGTGGGCGCCCAAGCCAGGGACCTTGCGCTTGCAGCTGCATCGCGGCTCCGTCGCGGTGACCGGGCCACTTTCCACCGAGCCCATTCTTTTGCACGACCAGCGCGAGCTGCTCATCGATCTGCCTCGTCGCGAGATCAGGATTCTCGATCAGCGCGAAGGCGCGCCCGAGCCGACGCCGGAACCGGCGGCAGAGGCGAAGACGGCACCACAACGTCCTGCCGAAGTTCCTCTTCCAGCGACGACGATCCGCGAGACGAGCAAGGACCATGGCCGCAGATCCGCACCCTCCTGGCAGGCGCTTTTTGCGGCTGGAAAACTCGACCTCATTCTCAGCGAGGCAGAAGACGCCGGATTCGACGTCTCGCTCGAACGCCGAAGCAACGAAGACTTGGCGGCGCTGGCCGACGCCGCTCGCTACCGCGGCCGCGCCGGCCTTGCCCGGCGAACGCTGCTGACCCAGCGCGAGCGATTCCCGCACTCCTTGCGCGCCGTCGAGGCGGCTTTCCTGCTTGGTCGTTTGGACGAATCGTCCGCCGGTGCCCCTCAAGCGCTGGCTTGGTACGAACGCTACCTTGGCGAAGCTCCGCGCGGCCGCTACGCCGCCGAGGCCCTCGGCCGCAAGATGCTCGTCGTGCAACAGCTTCGAGGCACGGAAGAGGCTCGGCCTCTCGCCGAGGAATACGTGCGTCGCTATCCCGACGGAGCGTATGCAGAGCTGGCGCACAAACTCGCGTTGCACTAGAACCGCTGCATGCTCATCGCGGCGCTTGCGGCTGCGCTCACGTTTGTGTCGGCGCCGTCACCGCCGACCGATCTCCCGCTGCGCCCGCAGCGCCCGCTGGTCGTCATCGTTCTGCCCACCTCCCATAGCGCCGCCGAGGCGTCGTCCGTGGAGGCATCCATCCGTCTGCGCGGCGAGCTGGATAGCGCTGGCGTCGAGGTCCGCACCATCGACAGCGTCGATACGCCCGACACCCCCGAGGATTTGGGACGGATCGCTCGCGAAAACCGCGCCGTCGCTGCCATCGCGCTCGTCTGGGTGCCCGGCGTTGAGGCAACCGACCTCTGGATCGCCGATCGCATGACCGGGAACTTCGTCCATAAGCGTGTCGATGCCAGCGGCACAGGCGAAAAGTCGGCCGAGCTCCTCGCCATTCGTACCGCCGAGCTCATTCGCGCCAGCCTGGTCGACATCTTCGTGCCGCCTGCGCCGCCGCCGGTTGCGGCGGCTCCAGCACCGCCGCCATTACCCGCAAAGCCGAAGCCGAGCCGATGGCGCCTGCGCACTGGCGCTGGCCCAGCTTTGATGCTCACCCGAGGCGCGACGCCGTCGTTTGCTCCGGTCCTCGACGTCGGCGTCTTGCTCGATCAGAGATGGCTCGTGCGCGCCATGGCTGCGGGACTCGGCAACGACGGGCGCACCGGCGACAGCACCGATTGGGCTAGCCTGCGCCAAGACACCGTTACCGCACAGGTGCAGTATCGCCGCCGGGTTGGGAAAACGACGTTGGCGGCCGATCTCGGCGGCGGAGCTCTGCACGTCGCCGCCAACGGCCATACGGACGCGCCCTACCAAGGCGTGAACGTGTCACAAACGGCGTTCTGTGGCGTTGCCGGACTCGCGCTCTACGTAGCGCTCGGCTCCAAGCTCGAACTATCGGCGGAGGGGCAAGCGCTGGTGGCTGCGCACCCTAACGACATCTGGGCCCGCAACAATGGTCCGGCGAAAAGCGGACAGCCGACCGTGCTGGTCCTCCTGGGGTTGGCGGTGCTGCCATGAGATGGCAAGAGGGCGCGGCCGCCTTGCTTGGAGTGGCCGCAGCGGTCACGAGCCTGGCCGCCTGCGAAGCGCGCCCCCTTCAGACGATCGTTCTGCCAGGCTCGGAAGGGCTCGTCGCGCACTGGAACTGCGACGAAAGCGGTGGAGACCTTCTTCACGATACCTCCGGCAACAAGTATGACGGCCAGATCACCGGTGGCACCTTTGCAGCCGGCCACTTCGGCAACGCCCTATCGCTGGAGCGAGGACAGTACGTCACCGTCCCGGGGTTTCCGAATGCAACGCCCAGCTGGAGTGTGTCCGTCTGGACCGAAATTCCGAACGGCGACGCGCGCGACATCTCCGTGCTCAGCACCGAGCTAGAGGGGGTGGGCGGCTGGGGCATGCGGGTCAACAGCGCGGCGCAGACGTGCACTTTTCGCTTCCGCGACGGCTCCGCCAATGGTGCCGACACCTACGCCTCCCACGAGGGCTTGGGCGTATCGGCCACCGATCGCTTTGTCCACCTAGTGGCCGTCGTCGACGGTCAAGCCATGGCCTTGACCCTTTACGTCGACGGTGCCGTCCGCGACAGCCCCACGCCCATTTCCGAGACGATAAGCCCCGGCCTTTCCGATCTCCTGATCGGACGCTCGGGCTTCGCCGACGAGGATTACGCCGGACTGATCGACGACATTGCCATCTACTCGCGGGCCCTGAGCTTGGCGGATGTCACTCGCTTGCGCGGTGAAGCAGCGCCGAATATCACGCTTCCGACGGTGAGCCTCGACGCGGGCAATGAATCGCCTGACGCTGCGGTAGGCAGGGACTAGCAACCCCGGATGTCGTGAGCCGTTGTCGGCTGCCCGTGCAACAGCTTCAAAGCCGAGACGCACGTCGCATGCAGCTCGGCGTGGAAGGTCAAGAAGTCATGGAAGTACCCGGCAGAAGCCGCCTGTTCCCTGCAATCGCTTCGCTCGCCCTTGTCGCCTCGGCTTGCGCAAGCGGAACCCTCAGAAAGCCAAGTTCGGGCGGCGAAGACCCGGTCGCCTCTGCCGGTGGCGCTGGTGGATCCCTGACGTTCATGCTCCCCGATGGCGATGGCATTGCTCCAGGCAACGGCGGCGCCGGAGGAGCGAGAACTACGAGTCCTGAAGTTTGGCCGCCGGCGGGTTACATCAACGTGACGAACGTCTCGTACGGCGCCTACGCGCTCGGCCCGCTGCTTTCGTCGACGGGAGGCACGGCAAGCGGAGGTGGAAGCGGTGGGAACGGTGGAGATTCTCCCAGCAACTGCTCTGGACTCTACGGCGTGGTTCGCGATTTCCGCATGAACTCGACAACCAACGGTCATCCGGATTTCGAGAACGCCATCGCCGAGGATCGCGGGATCGTCGAGACGAAGTTGGGCAGCGACGGTAAGCCCGTTTATGCGCATCCCGACGGAAACACCCCGACGACGCACGGTAAGACGTATTTCGACCAATGGTATCGGGACGTGCCTGACGTCAACATGAGCTACATCGTCGGGCTTCATTTCGTCAGCAACGGCAACGTGCTGACCTTCGGCGCCTGCGCCGTGGACGATGGCTTGGCGGACGCCGGTGTCGCCGCTTCAAGCTATTTTCCACTGGATGACCAAGGATTCGGCGACCAGTACTACAGCCACAACTACAGCTTCACGACCGAAATTCACACCGCCTTCACCTACAATGGCGGCGAGACCTTCACGTTCCAGGGCGATGACGATGTTTGGGTCTACATCAAAGATCAGCTGGTCATCGACCTCGGCGGCGTCCACATGCAGCAGACCGCGTCCATCAACCTCGATGACCAAGCCAGCAAGTTGGGGCTCGTGAAAGGCGAGGTCTATCCACTCGCGGTCTTCAACGCCGAACGCCATTCCGGGGAGTCGAATTTCCGTCTGGACACGACGCTTGCTTTTACCGACTGTGGCCAAATCAATGGCATACCGATAATTCCATGATAGTGGCGGGCGCGGGACGATCGTCCCAGACTGAATTGGATGTTTCGCATGCGAACTAACAGCTGGAAGTACCTCCGCCTTGCGGCGACTGCCGCGGTTTCCGTTGCGGCCTTGGTGGCCTGCAACTCGCATCTTTTGGTCAACGCGGGCGATCCCGACGTCGTCTTGACCGATCCGCCGCCGGCCAAGCCCAGCAACAACGACGCCGGTTCGCCCGGCAACAAGGACGCCGGCTCGCCGGGAACCGTGTTCCCGCCAGTTCCGCTGGGCGATAACGACGCTGGCCCTGACGTGCCCGCCACGCCGCCCACCGAAACTTTGGTGTGTCCGTCGGGACAGGTACGCGTGCACGTGCGCGACCTGTGGTCGTCGAAAGTCACGCCCACCATGAACACCATGACCGATCCGCCCATCGGCGTGCTGGTCATCGACCCGACCGGTAGCTACCAGAAGTACGGTGCACGCCTGGACGGCAAGACGGACATCGACGGCAATCCGCCGTGCACGTTCTACTCGGTGTGCATCCCGAACACGGTGACCAAGATCCAGATTCAGGCCATCGGCACCAACGCCTGCCCGGCGGGAAATGCCTCCGGCGCGTTCGACATCTCGTCGGTGAACCAGAGCAAGGAATTCTGGATCGAATACACGGGCGCAAGCAGCAGCCTCGCCGCGGACTATGCGCAGTACCCGAACGTTCCGATCGGCAGCGGCAAGTTCAACGTCACGTCCGATTCGAGCAAGCTGACCGCGAAGATCTGCAAAATCGGCACGCCGCCGGACGAACCGGCTTCCAGCGGTTTCACCAAGGTGCACTTCCGCTGGCCGTGGAACGATCCCACGAATCCAGCCACGCCGTACGCGGGCTCGGCCTGCCCGCTCGACGTCGCCACCAAGCTAGGCTTCACGCCGCCGCCCTACCCGTCGAGCCTCAAAGTTTCGGGCATCGGCAGCTGCGAGCTGACCGCGATGCTGGAATTCCAGGACGGCACCTGTCCCTGGTACTACGTGCTCATTCCCAACGACCAGTGGCCGGCCAGCGGCAATCCGGCAACGAACATCACCTTCCGCTATCCCGACGAAACCAAGGGACTCTACACCAACAACATCACGCTTCCTGCGCGCGGTACCACGACCGAATTCTGGGTCGCTTACGCCGGCGCGCCCGACAACACCATCGCCTCCGCCACCAAGTGCATGGACTGGTCGCTGCAGACCAACTCGTATTTCATCTATACGTCGAACCCGGGACCTTCCTGCGACGGTGGCACCATCAAAGTCGATCCATGCGCGCCGCCCCAGCCGAGCGGCTACCACACCGTCCACTTCCGCTACATCTGGGCGGGCCAGAAGACCTTCACGATGTTCCCCAAGCCCGAATTCATGCCCAAGTGGATCGAGATGGAGGTGAACGGGGCGAGCGCGCTCAAGGTCATTTGCTGGCGCGAGCAGGACCGCCCGTGGTTCGAGTGCCCGGTGCCCGACTCGTCCTTTGTGGCAGGTGCAACCTGGCGCGCCGTCGACAAGTTGCACAGCCCGGAATGGAACACGGTCGCGCCGAGACCCTTCCCCACCACGCCCAAGGACTACTGGCTGCGCTGGTACTACGGCAAGCCCGACATTCCGCGCACGACGGATCCGCCGAACTTCATGTTCTTCGACTACTACCCCGACGGCACGAACGGCGACTGGTCCGCGACCGGGGTGTGGAACGACAGCATGTGCGCGCCCAAACCGCCCGCGACGCCCGTCTCGGTCGGCTTCGGCAATGGCGCCTGGTTTCCGTACAGCAAGACACAGTACAAGTACCCGTACGGCGGCTCGCTGGCGTACATCTATCCCGACTCGGCAACCGTGCAGGATCTCTTCAACGCGTTTGCCTGGGAGCGCTACCAACTGTGGAAACAGAACTGGGTCAAGTACGACGCCGACGCCTGCGGCACTGGCACGGCCCGCGTGTGGAGCGACAATCCCGTCGGTACGGTCAGCGAAGGTCAGGGCTACGGCATGGCCATCACGGCAGCCATCGGCGACAAAGAGCTGTTCGACAAGCTCTGGCTGTTCGCGCGCCACTATCTTTCCCAGAGCGCCAAGAAGTACTGCGGCGGCCTCATGGGATGGATGTGGCAGGACGCGGGTCAGTGCCGGGCGCTCGACTCGACCTGCGACACCTCGGCCGGCGATAGCTGCGGCGGCATCGGCGACAGCGCCTTCGACGGCGACGTTGACATCGCCATCGGACTCGTGTTTGCGGCCTTGCAGTGGCCGGAATACCAACAGAACGCCATCGACTGGCTGGTGAAGATGGAGTGCGAGGTGGATGCCGCCTACGATGGTCAATGGAACTATCCGTCCATCGGCGATACCGACAGCAAGGACTGCTCGGGCCAGCCAAGCAAGCCCTGCGTCTACGCGTCCAATCAGGACATCAAGATTCGCCTCGACTACTACCCGCCTGGCTATTTCCGGGTCTTCGGCGACTTCTTGGCCGCCAAGCTGGGCAGCAATCAGAAGGCGTCCAATGGCCAGACCCACCACGACTTCTGGTACCGGACCGCGCAGACCGTCTACAAAATGGTCGAAGAGTGCTACGACGCGAAGGCGGTCAACCCCGGGCTCGTGGGTGACGTCGGCAGCATCGCCAGCCCCTGCGCTTCCTCCAACGGCGGCACCTACGAGGAACTGCGGGCGCTCTGGCGGGTGGGCATCGATGGCGGATGGTTTGGCAACAATACGTCGTTACCCGAGAATGCGGCCAACGCCTCGACTCACTATTCGCCGAAGTCGCAGATCCAGGCCAAGATCGACAACTCGCAAGAATTCTTCAACAACTTCTACAAGAAGAATCCGGTGGAAGCCAACGCCAACCGATTCTCGTCGATCTGCGACGGTTTGAACGGCACCGGCTCGGTCACCAACTGCGACCCGGCGCTCGGGCACAACTCGTACACGGTGAACATGGGCATGTGCAGCTACGTCAGCTTGTTCGACAACAAGAACGGTACGACGCCCACCACCAGCGACATCCGCCGCGAAGCCATCGAGGAAGCAGTCACCACGACGATTCAGAACGACCACTACTTCCAGGAAACCCTCGGCGTCTACTCGATTCTCTTCCTGACCGGAAATTTCCCCAATCCGCTGACCGTACCAAAGTAGCGCTACCGGACGCGGCCACGACCTCGCCGGCGGAACCTCGGCGAATCGAGAATCGCGATGCACCCGTGAGCTGATCCGCGCAAGTGCTGTCACAGCTTGGACGAGACAGCCATGCGCACAGCCCTGAACCTCAAGACGCCGCCCGAAGTAATAGGCACCCAACCGTTTGCTGATCGCACGTCACGCAGACCATCCTCGGCGCCTCGAATGTCCACGGTCACGCCCATCTGTGCTCCCGCTTTGGGCGTCCTTTACAGCAAGTACGCGCCGGCCATTTATGCGCACTGCCGGCGTTTATTGCAATCGTCGGCGGCTGCGCGGGATGCAACCCAAGAGGCATTCGTCCGCGTGCTTTCGAAGGGCATCGTCTTACCTAGCGAAGAAAGCGAAGCCGTACGCTACCTGTATCGCGTGTCGATCAATGTTTGCCTTAACACGCTTCGACAGACCGCCTCGCACCATCGCGCAGCCCCAGCCTTGGCCGTCGGCAGTCCGCTGCACGAGCGATCGGCGGAGGCCGGCCTGGCAAGCCGCGAGTTCGTTCACGCCGTCCTGGCTCGCTGCAAAGATGGGGACGCTCAGGTTGCGATCATGCACTACCTCGACGGGATTCCACAGGTCGAGGTCGCGCAGTTGCTCGGCATCACCCGTCGCTCGGTTTTCAATCGCCTGCGTAAGCTTTCTCGAATCGCGGACGAGCTGCTGAATCAGCAGGCGCAGGCGACGTCAAAAGAGGCCAAGAAGACCAGGAACCGCGCCGTTCGTGCCTCCGCCGGATTTACCCTCCTCGCGTCCGCGTAAGCGGAAGAATTACCCTTGGTTGTGCGGTCGAAGTAAACTCGACCGTGTGCGCCGAAGAATCCCCGCCCGAGCTGCCCAACCCGCCTAGCCTGCCGAGTCCTGCCCTCAGCCTCAACGATCGCATCCGCTCGGAGCCGGTCCGCAGAGCTTCTATTCGATTGCTCGTTGCCCTCGGCGTCGTGTGGCTCGCGGTTCGTTTCTTCGGCCTCGGGACCAGCCCACCCGGCTTTTTCATGGACGAAGCGACGCCGGCCATCAATGCGATGTGCTTGGCCGAGACCGGCCGCAACATTCAAGGTGAGACTTGGCCGCTCTATTCGCACGCTGCCGGCGGTGGAAGCCACACGCTCGTACTGCTCGCCTTCGACACGGTCTGGATTAAGATTTTCGGCACCTCCCGAGCGTCGTTTCGCGCGGTCAGCGGATTTTTCATTCTGCTGACTACCCTCGGACTGTTTTTTACCGCACGTGACGCGGTCAAATTGATCCCTCCATCGGATGACCGAACAGACGAGGTCGCGCGCTCCGTCTTCCCGAGGCTGGCTCTGCTCGCGGCGCTGGTGTCACCTTGGGCATTCCATTTTTCGCGCGTGGGCTGGGATCCACCCGTCGCGCCGGCATTCATGATGTGGTCCATCGCAGCGGTCTTGCGCAGCCACCGTGCCAGCCGCGCCTCCTTCGTCTGGTCTGTCTTGGCTGGAGCTTGCGCGGCCTTGTCGATGATCGCCTACGCTCCGTTGCGCGCCGTCGTTCCGCTGGTTCTTCTCCTGGAAGTCGTTCTCCTGTGGTCGATAACGCCGAGTTGGGCCGACCGCTGGCGCTTGCTGCGCGATATGCTTTTCGCGAGCGTCACGGCCGCCGCGCTGCTCGCTTCCACGATTGGCATGTTGCTCGACGGAAAGATCAACGAGCGCATGAACAACGTCGCCATCTGGCGAGCCGATTGGATCAGCGAGCACGCCATTTCGACGCCGCCGTGGCGTTTTCTCGTCGAGACATTTCTCGACAACATCCTCGTGCATCTCAGACCGTCGTTCCTCTTCTTCGACGGCGACGCCGTTTTGCGGCAGTCACCCCACATCTCGGGCCAGCTTTCGCCCGTCGATATCTTGGCTCTCGCGGTGGTCGCCTTCGTCTTCGTCCTTGCGATTGCGCGCACCATTCGTGGCACGCGCGGAAATCTCCAGCTGCAAACACCGTCATCGCAGACATCCCGATGGATGCTGGCCATGGCACTTGCCATCGCCGTCTGTTGGCTGTTTGCTTTGGTGCCGTCGGCGTTGACCTTCGATGGAATTCCACACGCCATTCGTTCCCTTGCCGCCTGGCCCTTCATCGCCCTGTTCACTGGTTCCATTCTGGCGATGGCGTGGAGCCGACTTCCGTGGTTGCCGCCCGTCCTCGCGCTCGTCGCGCTCCTCCACACCATCTACTACTTGCCGGCCTATTTTCACGCCTACGACGATGCCGCTAACCACTGGTTCATGCGTGATATGACCGACGTGATCGAAAGGGAACGCCACGAGCCGGGCAAGACCATTCCGCAAATCGTCTCGGATCACTTTGCGTATTCGTACTATTACGACGAAGTCCCGTGGTACTACCTGATGAGCGAAGGTCACCTCGGTTGTGTGGAGGCAGGCGACAAAGTGCACGCCTGGAGAAAGACCGCTCAGTAGCGGCTCAGCGCCTCTGCTTGGACGCCACCGCGAAGAGCGAAAGACCGTTGACGACTCGAACCGAATCCAACTGAAAGCTTGCGTCGGCGAGAGACTGTCGCAAGCGCGCAACCGTGAAGTGATTGACGTGGCCGCAACGGTAACGATGATAGCGGCTGCCTTTGACGTAGCCCTGGTAGAGACAGTTCACGTTGAACATGATGAAGAAGGGACCCAAGAAGAAATCATAGGGCACCGTAATGATGAACTTGCCGTCGTCTTTCAAGACGGAGCGAACCTCGTCCAGAGTGCTTTGCAAGTTGAGGAGATGCTCTAGCGTCTCCGACATGACAACCAAATCGAAAGCTGTCTTGGGCAGGCCCGACTTCGAAAGATCGGCCGAGACCTTGTAGTCGGACAGGGTGCCATTGGCTTTGGCCCAACCGAGCATGCTGACGTTCGTGTCGACGCCAGTCACGGGCACTTTGTCGGTGTTCCAGAGACAATTACCGCAGCCTAGGTCTGCCACCGCCATGCCGGGACGGTAGTGCTCGGCCACAAAATCATGCAGTCGCTTGAAGCGCGAGCGGTGAAACCAGGCGCGAATCGCATTGACCTTCTCGTTGTTGGTCTGATCCGCGTAGAACGATTCGCCCATGCTTGCATATTCAATGTGCGCCGGCGAAGCCGCGCCGAACGTCGAAATGCGGTTCACGACCGCATTCGTGACGGCCATCGCGCCGAGCAGCACGGAAGCGGTGAGTCCCAACGACAACCCGACCCCGTCGTGCAGCGCCCAGCCGACCGTCGCGGCTCCCGCCGAAATAAGCAGGTAGAGCATGAGCTGGAGCCAGAACGGCGTCCGCAATTTGATTTCGCGATTGACGAAGATCAGGTGGTAGTAGACGTGGTGAAAGAGCAGATTTGCCATCGTCCCGGAGAAGAACGCGGCCGACGTGTGCCACCCCAGCTTGACCCGAGCAAAGGCCAATAGAGCGGCGTTGAGCCCCGTCCCAATGATGCCGCCCAAGAAAAAGATAGATGCCGTCGAGAATCGAACGCGCTCAGGCCGGGAAAGGGAGGGCATGCTCGTTGAGACTTACCAAATAGAGACGTCGACAATCGTGAAGCAGTTGGCGTTCGGCTGCGAACACTTGGTCCTATTGTACCAGAATTCAGAAGGCCCCGGCCATCGTCCGCCACACGACAGCGCGGCGCTCTACGGTTTTTCGGCCGAGGTAGAGTCGAACAGCGACAACTGCTCGTACTGTCGCGGCGTGGTGGTCGCCGGCTGGATGACTTCCGGTCCCTCGAACCGGCCATTATTGCCGATGGGATTCGACGCAAAATAGTCGAGCGTCCTCGTCTGGCTGCGAGCAATCTCCTCCGCCAGAATTGGACGCGGATCCAGCGCACTGTCCAGCCAGACACCGTAGTGGTCGGGTGACAGAACGAGCGGCATGCGCTCGTGAATCTCGGCGGCACTGGCGTTGGCGGCGGTCGTGACGATCGCGTAGGAATCAATCACCTCGCCCACCGGCGAATGATACGTGGACCATAGTCCGGCAAAGGCGAAGAGCGGATCGGCCAACCTGAAGTGATAGGCTTGCTTGTTGCGTCGCTCACCCTTGAATTCGCGCCATCCCGACGCGGGAACCATGCACCGCTTGGAACACAAGGCCGTGCGAAAGAAGGGCCGCTTATCGAGATCCTCGACGCGCGCGTTGAACGAGCTCGGCAGCTCTTCGAGCGGCCGCGACCAATCGTCGGGAATGAACCACCAGCGCGCCAGTCGAGCTTCGCGCGCGCCCGCTGGCGAGCGGACGATGATCGGCTGCTCGGTGCCACCGCGAAAATTGGGCGTGATGTTGTACGTTGGCCGCCAATCGCGGAAGAAATCCACGACTTCCACCTCGAATAGGTCGCAAACCTCGACGAATCCGACGGCGATGCTGTAGCGGCCGCACATGCGCCAAGCTTGGACGATGGTTCCCGTCGGGTCAATCGCACCGCCGGTTCGACGCCTATGGCTCGGAGCCGCTTGTCTTTCGCCGATCGTTGTCCTACAAGACGGAGGTCAAGGTTCCCTGCGGCGATTTGGAGGAATGCAAATGAATCTCATGCGTCCTTTCCGTACGATGGTTTTGCTTGGCCTGTGGATCGGCGAATTTCCGGCGTGTTCCTCGGCCCTTTTGATGAATAGCCCCGTGTCGAAAACCGCAGACGGATGGGGCGTTACACTGAGCCAGGTTCGGGAAGGGCCGAGCGATTACGTGGGCGAAGGCGGAGTTCTCGTCACGGCCGACACGGGTGAGAAGCTCATTTGGACCATCGTGACCGCACGAAACGAAAGCAGCGAGGAGCAGACTTTCTCGTACGAGGCCTGCGTTCTCGAGGGAAAAGGCCTGGCTCGTCGGCCCCGCGTCGTCGACCGACACGAAGAGATCAACGCGGCCGCGGATCGAGCCGAAGCCATTCCTGCCGGACAGGAACGCACGCGCCAGCTGATCTATGCTTTCCCCGAGGAGCAGCGGCCGGTCCGAATGAAATGCGAGAACATCGTGCTGCCCGTGCCCGGGCCGCGCTGAGATCGCCTGTCTACGACTGCTTCTGCAGGTACACGTGCGCGGCTGCCCTCTGGCCAGGCACGTGCTTCGCGCACGCGTAGCCGAGCGCCTTCAAGTCGAGACCGCCCAGCAGGTGCTCGCCCTGTCCGAGCACGACGGGCGAGATGGCAAGATGAAGCTCGTCGATCAAGCGAGCTTGGAGGTATTGCCGAATCGTACCGACCCCGCCTCCCAGCCGCACGTCCTTGCCGCCGGCGGCTTCTTTCGCTTGCGCAAGGGCAGATTCGATTCCCTCCGTGACAAACCGGAATTCGGTCCCGCCCTTCATGGCGATAGGCGCGCGCGGATAGTGGGTGAGCACGAAGACGGGCACATGGTAGGGCGGCTCGTCGCCCCACCAGCCGCGCCAGCTTTCGTCCGGCCAAGGCCCGCGCACGGGACCGAACATGTTCCGTCCGAGGATCCAGGCGCCGATGTTTTCGAATCCCTGCGCACAGACCTCATTATCGAGGCCGGTTTCGCCTTCGCCCGCACCATGCATCCGCTGGAAGACGCTGGTGTGAAAGAACCAGTCGACGAGCTCTGGACCACCCACGCCGAGCGGATGCTCCAGATCTTGCTTTACGCCGGCACCGAAGCCATCAATCGAAACCGAAAAGGCACGAACCAGTAATCGCGACAAAGGCACCTCCTCGCATGCTTCGATGCAGGAAATGGCCCGTGCGGAGCACGTGGATCGCATCAACCTTCAAGTTTTTGCGGTGCCACCGCGCCCGCGTCTCACCTTGCTACTTCTTACCGCTGTCTTTGATCTCTTCCAGCCAGGCGCTGATCTTCTTCTCGCGCTTGTCCATTTCGGCACGCACTTCGGCCAGCGGCGTCGTCTGCCCTTCGAAGAAGGCCAAAATCGCCTCGGGATAGTCGTTGGCCAGAAGGTTCAGGACGACATCGTGATCGGTGCCAATCGCCGAGCTGCCACCTTTGGGATCCATGGCGCGTAAGACCGCGGCTTGTTTTTCGATCGCCTTCCGCTGGGACGTCGCGACCTTCTTGAGCTGATCGGCAGCGTCGATCTTGCCATTCAACTTCGCGGCCGCCTCGTCGAGCGCCTCGCGGGTCTTCTTTTCGAAAGCAAGCAGGGCCAGATGCTTGGGCAGCTTGCTCTTGTCGAACTTGATGAGGCGCGCCTTCTCCTCGGCGGCGAGCTGAGCCGCAAGCTTCTCGTCGGCCTCTTTTTTCGCCTTCCAAATTGCGTAGCGCTCCATCATACCCGGGCGAGCGTCCGCAGCCGCGCCAGCATCCACGGTTTGCTGCGCGACCGGTGGCGTAGACGGAGCGGACGAGGCGGGCGCAGCCGGGGCTTTGACCTGGGGTGGTTCCTCCTTGCAGGCAGCAACAAACATCGCCGAAGCTACAAGAAAGAGGCAAATTCGCTTCATCGTGTCCTCCTGGACGCAAGGTTGGGATCCGCGTGGACCAACGGCGAACCACGGCCCACGGCGACGATTGTCGAGGCGGAACGGCCCGGAGTCAACCCAGATGCTACTCGACACCAGAGGCTACTCGACGAAGTCCAGGTCCTTGCCGTAGGTCTCTTCGAGTTGGCCAAGTGCCGCAAAGGCGACGGCGAGCGCCAGCGCACCCAACAGAGCGGCTGCGCGAAGCATGCCGAGCCGTGGCCCGAGCGCGCGAAAGGCCAGGGTTAGAGGAACGGCTGCGCCCCGGACGAAATTGGGCGCGGTCGTGGCCGCCGTCGCGCGCAGATTGGTCCCGAACTGCTCGGCCGACATGGTGATGAAGATAGCCCAGTAGCCGGACGACCATCCGAGTGCGCAGCACAGACCGTAGTAGCCGGCGAGCGAGTGCGCCCCGACGAGAAAGTAAGCGCCTCCGACCAGCGCGGTGATGCCCAGGAAGGCGCCCAGCACACGCTTGCGATTACCGAAGCGCTGGCTGAGATAACCGGTGGTCAAGTCGCCGACCGTGAGGCCGACGTAGTACCCAAGCACCGCACGACCGGCTTGCGGCGCGGGCGCGAGCCCCATGGCGCGGCCGAGCTCGGGCGAGAACGTGACGATGACGCCGATGACGAACCAGATCGGCAGCGCCACCAGCACGACGCTGAGGTATTTGCGACACGTGGAGAGCCGGCCGAAAAGTGCGAAGAAGTTGCCGCGGCTGACCGCGCTCGCTTGGACCTTGGCGAACAAACCGGACTCGCTTACTCCGATACGCAACAGCAGCAGCAGGACGCCCAGTGCGCCTCCAATCAGATAGGCCGTGCGCCAGGCGAAAAGGCCCGCCACCAGGGAAGCCGTCACCACGCCCATCACGCCGACCGCAGCGACAAGCATGGTTCCAAGGCCGCGCGTGCGTTTCGGCAAGAGCTCGGCAACCAAGGTCACGCCCGCGCCCAGCTCTCCGGCCAAACCTACGCCGGCGAGCACGCGGCACGCGGTGTACGCCCCGAGCGAATGAACGAGCCCGTTGGCGAGGGTCGCCCCCGAGTAAAGGAAGATGGAACCGAAAAGCACCGCTCGCCGACCACGGCGATCGCCGAGCACACCCCACAGGACGCCGCCCACGAGCATGCCCATGAGCTGGGCATTGAGTAGATCGACACCGACGCCGAGCAGCTCTGACTCGCCAACGCCGACACCGCGCAGGCTTGGTACGCGAACGATGTTGTAGAGAATCAGGTCGTACGCATCGACGAAATAGCCGAGCGCTGCCGCCAGGACGGCAAGTCCGATGCGCTTGCGTTCGGCTTGCATGGAGAATGCAACCTACCAGTTCTGGACCGCGCCGCAGCAGATTGGGCGTCAAGTTTCTGGCAGGCGTGCCGATAACAGAAGTGAGAGAGTCCTAAATGCCTTTGCCTAATCCCCAGGAGGAGGTCCGAGAGGTGGCGCCCGAGCTTGCGGCGGGTGAGGTCCCGTCGGCAATACCCGAGTATTCCGAGGCATTCGTGCGCTTTTTTGGCAAGGAGGACCGGAACAATCCTACCTTCGTCGAGCTGTTTTCTATCGCCGAACGGCTAGCTCCCCGCATCGGGAAACCCGCGCCTACCATCGCCATGACTCCTGCGAAGCCGCTGCCGGCACGCAATCCTCTTGGACCGCCCATCAGTCCAGAGACGATCGTAGCTCGCGTCGGCACCTTGGCCTCGCTTCCCAATATCTATTTCCAAGTCGACAAAGCCATCAACCACCCTTCCAGCTCGACGTCGCGCATCGGCACGATCCTGAGCTACGACCAAGCCCTGTGCGCGCGCCTGCTTCGCATTGCCAACAGCGCCTTTTACGGCTTCGCCCGCCGCATTGACGGGATCGAGGACGCCGTTCGCATCATCGGCACGCGCCAGTTGCACGACCTGGTATTGGCGACGGTCGTGCTGTCGCAGTTCAAGGGTATCGACTCGAACCTGGTCAGCATGCGCTCGTTCTGGCGACACAGCTTGGCCTGTAGCATCGCTTCGCGCTGTCTCGCGCGCCTGCGCCGGGAAAGCAACATCGAGCGCTTTTTCGTGGCCGGGCTACTGCACGACATTGGCAGCCTGGCCATGTACCAACTCCTGCCCGAGCGCGCCCAGCTTGCGCTCGAACGCCATGGCAACGGTGACAAGACGCTCGAGGAAACGGAGCGCGCCGTGTTCGGCTGCGATCACGCTGCGGTCGGCGCGGCGCTGATGACCTCGTGGACATTGCCGCCGTTCTTCCGCGACGCCATTGCGAACCATCACTCGGCTGGGCCACGCGGCCACACGCCCGCCACGGCCATCGTGCATATCGCCGATCTCCTGGTTCAGACGCTCGATCTTGGATCCAACGGAGAACAACGCCTTTCGCGCATCAGCCCCGAGGTGCGCGAGCGCGCGGGAATTCCTGCGGGAACGTTGACGGTCGTCGCGGACGAAGTGATCGCCACCCTGACGGACATCGAGCGCGCCTTTCTCGGCGATATGCCCGACTAGCTCAAGATAGCGCGCACGGCTTCGATCACTCGGCCCGCGTCCTCGTCGGTCAGCTTGGGCATGAGCGGCAGCGAGACGGTGCTCTGCCCGATGGCCAGCGCGCTTGGAAACTGCTCGGGCCGGAAGTTCCATCGGTCGCGGTAGTAGGGATGCACGTGCAGCGCCCGGTAGTGCACGCCCGTGCCGATTTGGCGCCGGTGCATCTCGGCCATGAAAGCATCGCGGGAAAGGGGCGCTTTGGCGTCGAGCAAGATCGTATAGAGGTGACGGGCGTGCAAGGTGTCCGGCGCTGGCGCTGCCGGCGTCGTCAGCGGCAGGTCGGCGAACGCCTGGTCGTAGCGGTGCCACAACTCTTCCCGCCGCTTCAGCCAGCCGCCAAGCTTCGGCAGTTGAGACAGTCCGAGACTCGCGGCGATGTCGGTCAGGTTGTACTTGAAGCCGGGCCACACGACGTCGTAGTGCCGGTAGCCGGCGTCGGAAAAGCGATTCCAGGCATCGGCCGAAAGGCCATGCAAACCGAGAACGCGGATTTTCTCGGCCAAGCCGGCATCGTTCGTCGTCACCATTCCGCCCTCGCCGGTCGTCATGTTCTTGGTGACGTAGAAGCTGAAGCAGGTCAGGTGACCGATCGAACCGATCTTGCGTCCGCGATAGCGACTCTCGATGGCGTGCGCGGCGTCTTCGATGACCAGCAAGTTGTGGTGCCGAGCAATGGCCGTGATGGCATCCATGTCGGCGGGTCGCCCGGCAAAGTGAACCGGCACGATAGCCTTGGTCCGCGACGTGATTGCCGCCTCGATGGCCGCTGGATCGATGTTCATGCTGTCGCGCCGGCAGTCCGCGAATACCGGCATGGCGCCCGTGTGCAAGATGGCGTTCGCGGTTGCACAAAACGTCATCGGCGTCGTGATGACCTCGTCGCCAGCCCCCACGCCCGAGGCCACCATCGCCAAGTGCAGGGCGGCCGTGCACGACGAGGTCGCGAGCGCGTGCTTCGCCTCGACGTAGGAAGCGAACTCGGCCTCGAACTCGTGCACGCGAGGCCCCGTGCCGATCCAGCACGTTTCCATGGTTCGCGCGACCGCAGCGATGGCCTCACGATCGATGGTTGGGCTGCCGAACACGATGTAGGGTGGTTGGCTCATGTGCGATCCCTAGCACCGCGATTACCGAGACGCGCATGCGAAGTCAAGATTCGGCGGCGAGATTGCCAAAGCGCACGCCCCGCGCATACTAGTCCACTCGAAAAGCCCCTCGTGACCAGCACCTTCGCCGAAATAGTCCTCTATCTCTCGATACCGCTCATGGTTGGGGCTTTCTTCGTCTTGCGCCCGGTCGTGGCCGTGATGGTGGTCGCGCTCGGCGCCGAGATGTTCCTGCCGGAAGGCCCGGTGCTCAAGTTGCCGCTGACGCCGGGCTTCGACAAACACACTCTTCCCTATTTGTGCATCCTGATTGCGTGCTTGATACGCAGTCCGGGACGTGTAACGAAACTGCCCAAAGAGAAGTGGATCACCGCCCTCGCACTTCTGTTGATCGTCGGCGGCGTTGCGACCGCACTGACCAACTCCGACGGCTTGGTGTTCGGCAATACGGGACAAGTCTACGTTGCCGGCTTGACCATCAAAGACGGCTTCTACATGGGCCTCTCCAACTTCACCGAGACCTTCCTTCCTTTCTACGTTGGCTACGCTCTCTTCCGTAAGCACGAGGAAATGGAGAAGCTCCTGTCGGGGTTGGCGGTGGCGGGTCTCGTGTACATTCCCTTCGCGCTCGTCGAGCTTCGCCTGAGCCCACAATGGCACCGCTGGGTCTACGGTTACGCTCAACACGCGGACTTCAACCAAGCCATTCGCTGGGGCGGCTACCGGCCGATGATCTTCATGCCCCACGGTCTGGCCGTCGGACGTTTCTTTACCGTCGCGACCTTCGCCCTCATCCTCGTGGCAAAGACAAGGCGGCATCTGTTCGGCCTTTCGACGAAACTTCTCGGCTGGACGCAATTCATTGTCTTGCTCGCTTGCAAGAGCACGGGCGCCATTCTGTTCAGCGTGATCGGCGCCCCCCTCTTGGCGTTGACCAAGCCCAAGCGGCCCTTGCTCATTGCCGTGATCCTAGCGTGGGCGACCTTGCTGTATCCCTTGCTACGGCTGTCGGGGGTTTTCCCCGTCACCACCTTCGTTGACGCTGCCGGCGCCATGCAGGCCGAGCGCGGCGGCTCGCTTGCGTTTCGCTTTCTCAACGAAGACCAAGTCTTGAAGCGAACGCGCGACCGCATCGTCTTCGGGTGGGGAGAATACGGCCGCAACATGATCCACGATTGGGAAGGAAAGAAGGACTCCGTCCTCGACGGATATTGGATCATTCGCCTGAGCGTGAACGGCTTGGTCGGCTTTCTCACGGCGTTCGGCCCCTTGCTGATTCCCGTCTTCGTTGCACGCCGTCGGCTGCGAACGTTACCCGAGGGCCGCGAGCAATGGGTGGTTGCCGGAATCGCCTTCACCGTGTCCATTCTTGCCCTCGATCTCATTCCCAACGGTCTGTGGGGCTGCTATCCATTTCTCTTGGCAGGAGCGCTGACCCGACGGCTGCGCGAAGCCAAGGTCGAACAGCATGAGCGCGCGGCCCTAGAACCGTCGTAGCCGCGTGGGGAGCCGCCGAGCTTTGCTCGGCGCAAACCATCGCGGGAAGGTTTGGAAACCCTTTGAGGGTTTCCATTACAGTCCTGGCTACCCTCGGTCGCAGATCGGCGCTAGGTTCGATAGATGAAGCTTCGGGTTCTCTACCACGGCAATTGTTTCGACGGGTCGGCGTCGGCCGGACTTTTTTCGCGCTTCTTCCGCGAGCATCTCTCGCCCGGCGATGCCCAGATTTCCTATACGCCCATGCAGCATAAGGGCGATGCCCAACCGATTGCTGGAACCCTACTGGACGGCGACGTCAACGCCTGCGTTGACTTTCGCTACAGCCAAGATCCGCGTTTGCAGTGGTGGTTCGACCATCACGTGTCCGCGTTCCAGCTCCCCGGTGACGAGGCCCACTTCCGTGCCGACAAGAGTGGCCAAAAGTTCTATGATCCGACGGCAAAAAGCTGCACGAACTTCCTTGCGAAGACGCTCGCCGCACGCTTCGACTTCGACACGGCTCGCTTTTCCGATCTCCTCTACTGGGCAGAAATCATCGACGGTGCGCTTTTTCCGTCGGCGGCGATGGCCGTCGAGCTGCGCGAGCCCGCGCTTCGCCTCATGACATGGGTCGAGAACAATCGCGAGCCCAAGCTGGCCGAAAGGTTCATCGAAGACCTGGTCACGCGTCCCCTCGCGGACATTGCCGCCGAAGCTTACGTCGCCACCGCACTAGGACCGCTGCTGGTCCGTCACGAGAAGAACCTCGAAGCCATGCGACGAATCTCCAAGCTCGATCGCGGTGTCGCGATCGCCGACCTCACGGCCGAGGGTGCTTCGACCATCAACAAATTCATCGTCTACTACCTTCATCCAGACGCTCGTTACGCCGTTACCCTGCTGGCCACGCCCGAACGCTACAAGATCTCGGTCGGCTCGAACCCGTGGCCCAAGACGCCGCGGACCCACGACATCGCCAAGCTGTGCGAAAAGTACGGCGGCGGCGGACACCCTGCGGTTGGCGCCATCTCTCTGCCCAAGACGGACCTCGAAGCCGCACGAAAAGTCGCGGCGGAAGTGACGGCCTACCTGCAAACGCCGTAAGGCTACACGGTCGGCATGCCCATCGTGCGGCGGTTCGCCCGTCGCTCGCGCCGGAGCGCCACCTTCGCCATACGACGCTCTAGCTGGGCGTTCGAAACGGCCCGGCCGGGCAGAGCGTCCTGTTCTGCGTGATCTTCCACGAAGCCGCCGGGCAATGTCCCGAGCTCGAAGATCGTGACCTCACGCTTGCCGCGCTCGCCGATTCGCAAAGGCATCACAGCCGCGCCGATGCCAGCGCCAACGTAGACCGCGCCCGCCTCGTCGTTGGCCTTGCGGGATCCATAAAGCCCGTGCAGGTACTTGTGCCCGCCGATCTTTCCGAGAGTGATTTCATTGATCCGCGCCAGCGTAATCTGCCCGCCGTGGGTGTGCCCCGAAAGCACGAGCGGGATGCCATGGCGCCACAAAAGATCTGCCTCTTCGGCGATATGGGACAGGGCCAGCGTCGGCAAGTCCGGGCGCAACCCGGCGATTGCCTTTTCCGGTCGAGCATGGCCCGTGTATGCGTCGTCGAGCCCCACAATCTGAAGCCGCTGCCCGCGCACCGTGAAAGTCGTGTTTTGGTTGCGCAGGATCTCGACGCCAGCGCGGCGCAGGGCCAAGCACACTTCCTCGGCGCCGGCCCAGTAGTCGTGGTTGCCCAGCACGGCGACGACGGGCGCCGTAAAGCCGCTCATCAGGTGCGTCAGTTGGTCCAAATAGAGCTGGCTGTGACAAACAAAATCGCCAGTCACGAGCACCAGATCCGGGCTTTGTGCATTGACCAGAGACCGCGCCTCTCGCTGGATCGCAAACGGCGTTACCCGACCGACGTGCAGATCCGTCAAATGGGCCACGCGCACCGGCGCCATCGTCCGCGCATACCTGGCCGGGCCTGCAAAACGGCGCACCACCACCTTGCCTTGCCGGCCCATCGGACCGGCTTTTTCCGAACTCGCCCAACTTCGACTCCACGAGAACGGCGGGAACAACATCTTCCCAAAGTGTAACCGCCACTACCGCCGTGTCCAGATGAGCGGGTCGCGAAAGACAACAAATGCGCTCGGCCGAGTCACATGACTCGTCAATTGCTCAAGGAATTTGGCAACCTGCCGATGTGCAGATCAGATACCGGCATCGATGCCGGTCGTGATCGCGCCACTGTCGATACCCGTCTGCGCCGGCGCACCACCATCCAGGCCCGTCGTCGCCGTGGGCTGCATGCAGTCGGCGGGAACCGTCGAGCACGTCGTGCTCAAGCCGCAAGCAACGCCCACCTCGGCCAGGCGTGACGCGAATGGATTCGAGGTGATGTACGGACAACCGGTGGGCCAGCGAATATTAGCTTGGCAAAGTGCAATCACGTCGTTCGTGCTGAGGTTGAGCGCGACCGACTGGCAGATGTTGTTCACGCAGGTGTACGTGTAATCGACGCCCGAGATGGTCGCATTCCAAGGCGAACAGTCTGCGTCGGCGGAGCACGCCACCGGGTGAGTAGGCTCCGCCGAGCTGAACTCGACCGCCGAGCCGGAGACGACGTTCATCGTGTGAATCATGAGAACGCGGCTCCACAGGATCACGAACGCATCGGTGCCGTAGCCGACCGAGCACGAATAGGGCACCAGCGTCGGATCCTTCGGCGTCAAAGTGCACAGCGAGCTAGAGCACGACACCGCGAACGAATTGCCGAGCGTGTCGGTCACGACGAGCGAGCCTGGTATCGACGAGGAGGGATTGTTGGTGCACCCCAGCGTAAGGAGCGCGACCGACAAAACGAGCGTCTTGAGCCAACCAAGGGTTTTCATGATTCGAACCATCCTGTCTATCAAAGGAAGCTTGTAATCGCTGCAACAAAGTCGGTCGGGTTTTCCAGATTGCTTAGATGCCCAGCGGCGACGATTTCCACCAACCGCGCTCCAGGAATCGCCGAAGCCATGGCGGCCATTTCCGCAGGTGGCGAGATTTTGTCTTCTTGGCCGACGAGTAACAGCGTCGGGCAGGCAATGGCGGAAAGCTCCTTCTGACGATCCGGGCGATCCCGCAAAGCACAGATCCCCGCTTTGACGCCCGCGGGCCGCTGCGCATTCCCGATGCCACGCACCTGCGCGCGAACGGCCTCGTTGGCGCCCGCCGACAGCAACGCTACCAACTGTCGCTCGACCAGCGCCGGCACGCCTTGCGCGTCCACCAGCGCAAGCGCATCGGCGCGCCCAGCCCGCGCCGCGTTTGAATCGGCGGCCGCGCGCGTGTCCGCCAAGATCAGGCGCGCCAGCCGCGGCTTGTGGCGAGCGGCAAAAGCCAACGAAACGTAGCCGCCCATGGACAAACCACCGACGGTGGCACGCTCGATACCCAGCTGGTCGAGAAGCGCCGCCACGTCGTCGGCCATGTCGGCGATGGAGCCATTGGCCAGATCGGAAGCCCCGAAGCCGCGCATGTCCGGCGCGATGACTCGGCAACGCGACGCCAGCGCCTGCCCGGTCGCCGCCCACATACGCCGATCGAGCGGAAAGGCGTGCACGAGCACGAGCACCGGGCCGCTGCCGTACGAGTCGTACGCGAGCGTCCGGTTTCCAATGCGCGCCTGCATGGCCCGGACGTTAGCACGGCCTCCCCCCGACAGAGATAGTGCGAAACCGTGCGAAACTTGCGTCTTGCGGCCGGGGGCCGGACGATCTAGCTCGTGGGTCCTTCCGTCGATGCGGCCGTCCAACAATTTCTCGACCATCTGCGCGTCGAGCGAGAGCTGTCAGTCGCGACCCTCGCCGCCTACGGGCACGATCTGGCGGCGCTCGCGGGCTTTCTGGCAAGTCGAGGCATCGACGACGTTCGCACCATCCGCGCGGTAGATGTGCTCGAGTACCTGGCGAACCTGACGGCGAAGAAGATCTCGGCGCGATCGCAAGCGCGGGCCCTGGTGGCGCAACGCCAGTTCTTCAAGTTCTTGCGCGCCGAGCGCATTTGCGACACCAATCCCACGGAAGAAATCGATCTGCCGCGCTTCGGCCGCAAGCTGCCCGTCTTCCTTAGCTTGGACGAAGTCGACCGCTTGCTGGCCGCTCCCGGCCGCAGCACCCCGCGCGGCCTGCGCGACAGCGCTATGCTCGAAACGCTGTATGCCGCCGGCCTGCGCGTTTCGGAATTGGTCAAGCTGCGCCTGGGCGACATCAACCTGGACGCGGGCTATCTCGTTGCCTTCGGCAAGGGGAAAAAACAGCGCATCGTTCCCCTCGGTGACGCGGCGATTGCTACTTTGCGCGGCTACATCGAAGCTGCCCGCTCGGTCTTTCTGAAGGAGTCGTCGCGACCGAGCGAAGACGCGATCTTTTTGACTCGACTCGGCCGCGGCATGACTCGGCAGGCGTTCTGGAAAATCCTGACGGCACACGCCCGTGCCGCAGGCATCACCAAGGCCATCTCACCGCACAAGCTGCGCCATTCGTTCGCCACCCACCTCGTCGAGCGGGGCGCCGACCTGCGCTCGGTTCAAACCATGCTGGGCCACGCCGACATCGGAACCACCGAAATCTATACCCACCTCTCGCGCGCCCATCTCCGCGGCGTCTATGACAAGTTCCACCCGCGCGCGTAGTTGTCGGCAGCCCCTCACCCGACCTCTCCCCGCTGCGCGGTCTCTCCGGGGCGAGGTGTTCCAGGTCAGGATTTCCATCGTCCATCCGCGTGGGGAGCCGCCGAGCTTCGCTCGGCGTAGCCACAGCGCGGGAAGGCATCCAGAAGATCTCGGCGGTTTTCCATCACCGCGTTGGCGAAGCCGAGCTTTGCTCGGCGTAGCCACAGCGCGGGAAGGCATCCAGAAGATCTCGGTGGTTTTCCATCACCGCGTTGGCGAAGCCGAGCTTTGCTCGGCGTAGCCACAGCGCGGGAAGGCATCCAGAAGATCTCGGTGGTTTTCCATCACCGCGTTGGCGAAGCCGAGCTTTGCTCGGCGTAGCCACAGCGCGGGAAGGCATGGAAACCCTCCCAGGGTTTCCATCGACAACGACAATTGACCCGCTCGGACCGCGTCGGCTATACCCGAACGTTACGGCCTCGCCGGGAGACACCTTGAACATCGGACTCGACCAACTTCGCAGCGCGATTCTCTATCTGATCGCGTTCATTCTTTGCATCGCCGTGCACGAGTTCGGCCACGCCTTCGTCGCCAGCCGACTCGGCGACCCAACACCTCGTCTGCAAGGACGGTTGACGTTGGCGCCGCAGCATCACGTCGATCTCATCGGCACGATCATCATGCCCATCCTGATGGCCTTGACCTCGGTACCTCTCATTGCCTGGGGCAGGCCCGTCCAAACGAACCCGGCCGCTTACACGCGGAAGTTCTCCATGAGCACGGGTAAGATGATGGTCGCTCTCGCCGGCCCTGCCATGAATCTGCTCATGGCCTTCGTCGTGTCCGTAGTCATCGTCATCGCGGCCAAGCTGAACGCGCCAGAGCATTTGCTCACCGCTATCTTCCACTACCTCGTGCAGCTCAACATCTCGCTCATGATCTTCAACCTCATCCCGATTCCGCCGCTCGACGGAGGCGCGGTGCTAGCGTGGTTTCTGCCGCGCTCGATGCACAACGTGGTGGATTTCTTGGCCCGCTACGGCGGCTTCATTTTGCTCTTCTTGGTGATCAGCCCGTCGCTGGGATTGCCGCTCATTCGCGTCGTCGGCTATCCCATCAGCCTCATCACGACCTATTGGCTGACCGCACTCAACATGGTCATCGGAGCGTAGGCCGCGCATGCCCCACGACCACACCTCATCGCATCCAGCCATGCCGCCGCCGGCGCCCTCCGACGGAGCGGGCACCACCGCCTACCGCGTGACCCTGCCCGAGTTCGAAGGCCCGCTCGATCTGCTGCTCCACCTCTGCCAGACCCACGAGCTCGACATCCTCAACATTTCCATCGCGTTCGTCGCCGAAAAGTACATCGAGTACCTCGAGCTGATGCAGGACATGGCCGTGGAAGTGGCGGCCGACTACTTGGTCATGGCCGCCCACCTCGCGTACCTCAAGTCGCGCGAACTGGTACCGTCGCCCGAGCCCATCGAGACGACGGAAGAAGGCGAAGAAGCAATCGACCCGCGCGAAGAGCTGATCCGTCGCCTGCTCGAATATCAGAAATACAAGCACGCCGCCGAAAACCTGGGCGCCCGGCCCATCGAAGGGCGCAACGTCTTTGTGCGCGGCTCGGTTCTCGATCCCGCGGGCGAAGCGGGTCTAGCCGAGCATTCGGTGTGGAAGCTCATCGAGCACTGGGCGAGCATCATTAAGAAAGCCGAGCCCCAGCTCACGCACGACGTGGTCGTCGATCGCATCTCGATCACCGACCGAATCAACCAAGTCGTCGATTTGCTCACCGCCGGCAAGGGCATGATTCGCTTCGAGGACCTGCTCGGTCAGGATCTACCGCCGGCGGAATTGCGCCACAAGGTGGTGGTATCGCTGCTGGCCGTGCTGGAGCTGGCACGCCTGCGCGTGATTCGCATTCTGCAGCAGGTTGAAACCGGCAGCTTCTTCCTCGCCCAAACCGACAATGCCGATCTGGAAGGCGCGCGCCATCTGCAAGTGACGTCGGCCAAGGCAAGCGAACCGGAGACCTCTGAAGCCGCTGGCAACGACGCCACCCCGACCAGTGAACCGGCGGGCGAAAGCCCGGTCCCGACAGATGCTGCGACCTTCTTGGACGATGCGGCGGACGAGGAGAGCGTCGCGGAGGATAGAAACTTGGCCGAGCCGCGCAGCCCTCTCGAAGAAGGCGCCACGGCCGCGGTCATCGCATCCGCCGAGGACGCAGTGGCAGAGGCCGACGAGGCAGCCGCGGAGGCCGAAGAAGCATTTCCCGAAGACCCCGAGGCCACCGACACGAGCGCGCCCTCGAGCTCGACCATGGACGAGATCGACGAGATCGACAAGATCGATGAGACGGCGCCGGACGCAACCGCTCTCGAGGCGGCTGCAAGCGCCACCGATGGGGCGGCGCCGCCACTCGAAACTGCACCTTCCGGCGGGTCGACTGACGCGCAAGTGCTTCCCGAGCGGGTTGCCAACGATAGTGTCCGACAAGCCGGGCAAGACGGTGTAATCTCCGCTCCTTTCCCTGCTCCCGCCCCTGCGGGCGAAGAACTCATCAATGGCCAAACGCAAGAAGAGCAAGAAACCAGCGAAAAGTAAGTCGGCCGCCGAGGTCCCGGCCCCCGAGACAAACGAGAACGTCGGCGCCGAGGGTGTTGAGAGCGCAGAGGGCGAGTTAGCGGCCGAGGGCGCGGCCCAGCTTGTTGAGAGCGCAGAGGACGAGCTGGCGGCCGAGGGCGAGGCCCTGGTTGTTGAGAGCGCAGAGGGCGAGCCGGCGGCTGAGGACGAAGCCCAGCTTGTTGAGAGCGCAGAGGGCGAGACGGCGGCCGAGAGCGAGGCCCTGGTTGTTGAGAGCGCAGAGGGCGAGCCGGCGGCTGAGGGGGATGCCCAGCTGACAGATGGCGCCGATGGAGAACCGCCACCTGGCGAAGCCCTCACCGAATCTCATCTCGAAGCGATTATCGAGAGCCTGCTCTTTGCTTCGGACAAGGCCCTCGGCCTTTCCGATCTAAAGCGTCTGCTCGGCGAGCGCGACGGCAAGAAGATCAGCGCTGCCGTCGAGAGCCTCATCGAGCGCCGCAAAGGCACCGGCATCGAAGTGATCGCCTTGTCGACCGGCTGGCATCTGCGCACCAGCGCGGAAAATGCGACCTGGGTCAGCAAGCTGCTCGTGGGCAGGCCGGTGCGGCTATCGCGCGCCATGCTGGAGACGCTCGCCATCGTAGCGTACCGCCAGCCCGTGACTCGTCCCGAGGTGGACGACATCCGCGGCGTGGACTGCGGCGCCGTGCTCAAGACGCTCCTCGACCGCGGGCTCATTCGCATCATCGGCAAGAAGGAAGAAGTGGGCCGGCCCATGCTCTACGGCACGACGCCGGAATTCCTGCGCGTGTTCAATCTTCGCGACCTGTCCGAGCTGCCCACCTTGCGCGAGTTCTATGACTTGTCGGCCGAGGACCAGTCGCGTGTCGAGGCCGAGCACGGCTCCGAGCCGCAACCGCCGAGCGCGACCACGGCCAAGCCCGACGTCGCACTCACCTCGGTGGCGCGCGGGGCGCTTTCGCCCGAGCCCGAAGAAAACGACCCGCTTCTCGACGAGCTCGACGAAGCATCCCAGTTGGCCAAGAAGGCGCTGGGCGATCTCGAGCCGCCCGCCGCCGAAGGCGAAGAGGCTGCAGCTCAAGCGCAAGGCAAAGGGCCGCCGTCGCCAGCGACAGAATAGGAAAGCTGATGGCCAAGATTCGTCTCCAGAAGGTGCTGGCGCAGGCGGGAGTCGCATCCCGTCGTCGTGCCGAGGACATGATTCGTGCTGGCGAGGTGACCGTCGGCGGCGCCGTGGTGACCGAGCTGGGCGTCACCGTCGATCCGGAGCACGACCGTGTCGAGGTCGCGGGCAAGCGCGTGCGCGCGGAGGAGCCGCAGTACCGCGTCCTGCTCAAGCCGCGTGGCTGCCTTTCGACGCTGGCGAAGCCGACCTCGGAACCGGGCGCGGCCGCGCGCCCGTCCATCGCCCGCTATATCCACGATACCGAGATGGGTTGGACCGTCGTGGCGCCGCTCGACTTTTGGGCCGAAGGCGTGGTGCTGCTCACCACCGATGGAGATCTGGCGGCCCGCATGTCCCGCGGCGGCGGCAAGGTGACCATGACCTACCACCTGAAGTTCCAAGGCAAGGTGGGCGACGAAGAGATCGCGCGACTTCTGCGTGGCTGGAAGTGGGACGGGCGGCCCATCAAACCGAAAACGGCGGTGGCCATCGCGAGCACGGGAAAAAATACGTGGGTCGAAATGGTGGTCGCGGAGACGCGACCGCGGGTGCTCAAGGCGGCGGGCGATCTGGTTCGCCACAGCCTGCTCAAGATTTCCCGCGTCCGGCTTGGCGAAATCAGCTTCGAAGGCCTGAAAATGGGTGGCTTCCGCGAGCTTTCCAAGAAGGAAGCGCAGTCGCTCCTGCGTGACGCTGGACTCGCAGCGTCCTGAAATCGCGCTTTACTCGCGGCCTCAAAAGAGCGCTAGAATGCCGCCCGTGCCGGGGACCACGCACGTGCTGGGCAGGCGCTTCCCTTCTTTGGGAAACCTGCCTCGTCTAGCTGGCGTCGAATTCATCCGCTGTTCCTGCTGGCCCGTCGGGACGCGCTTGGCAGCCGCGCCGTTGGCTGTCGATTTCATGAATGGTAGGAGGCTACGTTGGAAATCAACAGAGACTTCATGAAGCTCCTGCGAGTATTCGAGAGAGTCGAAGCTCGCTATTTGCTCGTAGGAGCGTTTGCGGTCGAGTACCACGGCCAGCCACGGACCACGCGCCACATGGATTTGTGGCTCGACGATTCGTCCGAGAACATGGAGCGTGTGTATCGCGCGCTCGCCGACTTCGGGGCGCCGCCCATCGCCATCGATCACCTGAACGCAGCACTCCCCCTCGAAGTGGTTTGGCTGGGCGTGCCCCCCAACCGAATCGACTTGGCCAAAGGCATTCGTGGCTTGAGCTTCGCCGCTGCGTGGGAGCGCCGGGAGATGACCGAGCTCGAAGGCATCCGGGTGAACGTCATCGGCCGCAAGGATCTCATCGCCGCCAAACGCGAGTGCGGTCGAGCCAAGGACCTGGCCGACGCCGAAGCGTTGGAACATCCAGCGCATCCGTAATTCGACCGAGCGGTCGGCCAGCCTCGCCGCCGATCGCGTGCATGTAACGCGCGGGATCTAGCCGGAAAATTGGCCATCTGTTACGATGGCATGCGGGCTGCGTGCAACTCATGCGGCGCAACCGCACCCAGGCATCCCATGCGTCGAGTGCTCATCGTCGATGACGAGCAAAACCTGCGGCATATGCTGCAGACCCTGCTCAAGCGAGAGGGTTATGAACCCGTGGGGGTGCCTTCTGTCGAGAGCGCCATGCGCGAGCTCGCCGAGCATCCCTACGACGTCGTCATCACGGATTTGCGCATGCCGGGTCAAAGCGGCATGGACCTCGTCGACGAGATTCGCCGGCGCAATCTCGGCACCACCGTCGTGGTGATGACGGCCTACGGGAGCCGCGACATCGCCATCGAGGCGATGAAACGGGGAGCGTACGACTACATTTCCAAGCCCTTCGAAGCCGATGAATTGGTCCTTCTCTTGCGCAAGGCCGAAGAGCGCGAGCGACTTTTCCGGGAAAACCAGTCGCTGCACAAACAGATCCGTGCCGGCGGCGGAGAGCCCGAGACGGGGCTCGGCGACCTGGTGGCACGCAGCCAGCAGATGCTGGATCTCTTCCGCACGGTCCGAAAGATTGCCGAGTTCAAGACCACCGTGCTCATCGGCGGTGAATCAGGTACTGGCAAAGAGCTTATCGCGCGCGCCATTCATCGCATCTCGCCGCGTGCACAGGCGTCCTTCATTGCCGTCAACTGCGGCGCTATTCCCGACAACCTCCTCGAATCCGAGCTGTTCGGTCACCGCAAGGGCGCGTTCACCGATGCCAACCGTGACCGCAAAGGGCTTTTCGAAGAAGCCTCGGGCGGAACCCTGTTCCTCGACGAGATCGGCGAGCTACCGCTCGGGCTCCAGGTGAAGCTTCTGCGGGTCTTGCAGGAAGGGGAGATCCGCCGCCTCGGCGACAGCCAAGACATTCGCGTCGATGTTCGCGTCGTCGCAGCGACAGCGCGGGATCTCGTCGCAGAGGTGGCGCGTGGCGCGTTCCGCGAAGATCTGTTCTACCGCCTGAACGTCTTTAGTCTGCACCTGCCGGCGCTGCGCGAGCGCCGCGAAGATATTCCTCTCCTCGTCGAGCATTTTCTCGCACGCATGAATGCGCGCATGGGCTTGTCCATCGCCGGCACGTCCGCCGAGGCCATGCGCCTGCTCGTCGAGTACGATTGGCCGGGCAATGTGCGCGAGCTGGAGAACTGCATCGAGCGCGCCATCGTGCTTTGCGAAGGCACGCACATCGAAGTCGAGACTCTCCCCGAGCGATTGCGACAGACCACCCCCGCGGCCAGCCTGACACCAACGCCAAGCCCGGACGACGGTGACCTATCCATCAAGCGCGCGTCCCGCCGCTCCGAAGAATTGCTCATTCGTCGGGCTTTGCAAAAGACCCGCGGAAACCGCACCCGCGCCGCGGAGCTGCTTGAAATCAGCCACCGCGCCCTGCTCTACAAGATCAAGGAATACGGCATCAACGTGGGTCGCGACACCCGCGAATTGGCCGCCATGACCGAGAGCCTTACCCCCCCCCCGGCGACGCCAACTCCAGTTGTCGACTCAACTTGGCGGCCCAAATGATCGATGTGTATCTGGTGAGCCCTGAAAACCGCTTTTTTGATTTCTTCGCCAGGAAGCGCACAGTGTAGGTAAACATACGACATTGGTCCAAACCGGAGATAACAGCACATGCCCAAGAACTGCATAGGACTCGATATCGGATCGAGTTCTGTCAAGGTCGTCCAAATCAAGGAGACCTCGAAGGGGCTACAGCTGGTCAACTTCGGTTTCGAGCCCTTGCCGGCACAGACGATCGTCGACGGCGCCATCATGAACCAAGGTGCGGTGGTCGAGGCGATTCGCACCCTCCGCGACAACCTGGGCATCAAGGGGCGCGAAGTCGCAACGGCGATTTCGGGCCACTCGGTGATCATCAAGAAGATCAAAGTTCCGCCCATGACCCCCGAGGAGCTGGAAGAGCAGATTCCTTGGGAGGCCGAGCACCACATCCCCTTTTCCAAGGACGACGTCGAGATCGACCACCAGCTCGTCGGCAACGACGCGTCCGGCGGGCAGATGGAGCTCTTGCTGGTCGCCGCGAAGAAGGAAGTCGTCGCCGACTACAGCATGGTCATTCGGGAGGCCAAGCTCGTGCCGATGGTCATGGACGTCGCCGCCTTCACCATTCAAAACGCTTTCGAGGCGAATTATCCGGTGGTGCCCGAAGAGGCCATCGCCGTCATCAACATCGGCGCGACTCTCTCCAACATCAACATCATCGCCGGCGGAACCAGCGCGTTCACCCGCGACGTCACCGTCGGAGGCAATGCCTTCACGGAAGAGATTCAAAAGCGCCTGAACGTCAGCCAAGAAGAAGCCGAAGCGTGGAAGATTGGCTCGGCCGGCGAGGTCGTGAGCGACGTGGTTCCGCAGGAAGTGGAAGCCGTCATCGCCTCGGTCGCCGACGGCGTCGCCGGTAAATTCCAGCGCTCGCTGGACTTCTACTTGGCCTCCTCGAGCGACGCCACCATCACCAAGATTTATCTGTGCGGTGGCTCGGCCAAGGTGCCAGCGCTGCAAAAAGCGCTGGAAACCAAAGCGCGCTGTGCGGTCGAGGTGCTGGATCCGTTCCGTAAGATCGCGGTCGACGAGCACCGCTTCGACGTCGGCTTCGTTCAGCAGCACTCGGCCGAGGCTGCCGTCGCGGTCGGGCTCTCGCTGCGGAGACCGGGAGACAAGCAGTGATACGCATCAACCTACTCCCGACCCGCAAGGCGAAGCGGCAGGAAGCCAGCCAGCGCCAGTTTCTGCTGATGGGGCTGGCCGTCCTCGGCACCATCGGGCTCGTGATTTTCTTTCACTTGCAGGCCACGAGCGAGCTGGAGGGCGCTCAGCACGACAACACCATTCTTCAGGCCGACGTGGCCAAGCTCAAGCAAGAGCTCGGCGATTACGACAAGATTCGCGGCCAGCGCGAGGAGCTGCTCAAGCAGCGCAAGACGATTCAGTCGCTGGAAGCCGGCCGCACCGGTCCCGTCTACCTTTTGCGAGAGCTCTCGGAAATTCTCAGTCCTGGCAAGGGCCCGACCTTCGACCGCGTGACCTACGAAGAGGCCTTGCGCAAGGATCCCAACGCCGGCTTCACCAACTGGGAGCCCAAGCGCGCTTGGCTCGACTCGTACACCGAGACGAAGCTCGCGGTGAAACTCCGCGGTGCCGCCAAGTCCAACGAAGACGTGGCGGAGTTTTTGAAGCGCCTCAACTCGTCGGTCTTCTTCAAAGACGTCAATCTCGACGCCACCGCCCAGGCCGCCAAGGGCTCGGTCAAGTACGTCAACTTCGGCCTTTCAGCCACGGTGATTTACTAGATGAACAACTTCTTGCAGAAGCTGACTCGCCTCAAGACGCCGGTGAAAATCGGCATCACGGTGGGGCTCGTCGCTGCCATCCTGGGCATCTATGGCGGCCTTTTCTACCTCGACATCGAGGATCAGATTAAGGGCGCGCACAGCCACCAGCAGCAGCTCAAAACAGAAAAGGACAACTACGAGAAGCGCAAGCGCGAGTACCAGGCCTACCGCAACGAACTCGTGCAATTGCAACAAGAGCAACGCGAGCTTTTGAAGGCGTTGCCCAAGAAAGCGGAAATCCCGACCTTCCTGTCGAACCTGCAGGAGCAGGCAGAGCTCTCCGGCCTCGAAATCGTGTCGCTCACCATCGAAGCCGAAAATCCCATGGAGCTCTACATCCGCATCCCGGTGCGCATCGAGGTCCGCGGCAGCTACCACGCCATCACCAAATTCTTCAAAAACCTCTCCGAGCTACCGCGTATCGTGAATGTCGAGGGCCTTTCGCTTTCGATCGAGAAAGCCGAGGTCGGCATTTCACCCCGCCTGCACGCCAAGTTCGTCGCTGCCACCTTCCGCTATCGGGACTCGGGTCCGGAGGGAGGAACATGAGAAAGCTCGTCGTCCTCGCACTCGTCCTCGCATCGGTCGCAGGCACTGTCTGGATCGCCCAGGCGGGTGAACCGGCCAAGCCAGCGCAGACCGCCGCCGCGCCGCCGCAAGCCGTGCAAGCGGCCAAGCCAGCGGCGCCCGCGGCGAACGCTCCCAGCCCCGCCGAGGCACTGGCACAACGACTTGCGATCCTGCGCCGCAAGGTGCTTCGCGAAGAAGATTTCGCCGAGAACGACGATTCCAATCGCGACCCGTTCCGCTCGTACCTCGACACCTGGGTCGAGCGCGGACCGAAGATCACGACCAGCGCCGTCTCAGCGGTTTTCGCCAAGTACTCGCTCGAAGAGCTGACGCTCATCGCGGTCATTTCTGGCGACGCGAATCCACGTGCCATGTTCCGCGACCCGACGGGCCTCGGGCAGACCGTCAAGCGCGGTGACTACCTTTCAAAGTCGGCGGCGCGGATCACGAAGATCCTCACCGACCGTGTGGTTTTGGAGATGTCGGAGCTAACCCCGGGCGGCGGTACCAAGGCGCTTGAACGCGCCGTCCTGGTCAATCCGGAAGGAACAGATCAATGACCTTGCAACGGGAACGACCCAAGTTCTTTGCTGCTCTTGTGGGTGCGCTGACCCTCGCAGCCTGGTCCACACCTGCCGCCGCCGAGACCGTGCGCGTGAAGGCCATTCGCGTCTCGGAAAATGCGGGAGACACGTCCGTGGTCATTGCCGCGTCGGCGCGGCCGACGTTTACCACCTGGAAGCTGGAACAACCGGCGCGCGTGGTCGTCGAGCTCTCTGGCGCACGCCTCGGCAATGTCGACGTGCCCATCGATGCCGGAACCTACGCGGTGGGACTGGTATCGGCCAGCGTGACCGAGGACGACAGCGCCGGCGCGCGCACGCGCATCGTACTGACCTTGCGCCAGACCTCCGACTACCAAGTCGAGACCAAGGGCAACGATATTACTTTGCACGTCGTTCCGCGCGTTCGAGCAACCACCACCGTAGCCGCGTCCTCGGATGGCGCGGCGATTCGCCGCGAGGCCGAGGCCCGCGCCAAAGCCGAAGCGCGCCTGCTTTCCGAAGCGCAAGCGAAAGAGCGAGCAGAAGCGCAAGTCCGCAGTGAAGCCCAAGCGAAGCTGGCGGCTGAAGTTCGTGCCAAGAGCGAGGCAGATGCAAAGTCCAAGGCGCAAGCTCTCGCCCGCTCGGAAGAGAAGGCCAAGAACGAAGCCGTCGCGCGCGCCGATAGCGAAGCCAAAGCCAAGCTCGAAGCCCAGGCGTTGGCCCAGGCGGAAGCCAAGGCCAAGGTAAAAGCCCAAGCGTTCGCGGAGGCGCAAGCCAAGGTCGCGGCGCAGGCGCAGGCGGAGGGCGAAAAGCGCGCCCGTGGCGAAACCGCCGCGAAGCTCGAGGCCGAGCGGCTGCGCCAAGAGCTCGCGGAGGCCCAGCGCGAGGTAGCGCAGGCCAAGGCCGAAGCCAGTGCTGCGAGCGAAGAAAGTCGGCGCCAACAGCTGGCCTTGGCCGAGGCGGAGACCCGGATACCGCAGATCCGCAGCGAAGCCGAGGCCAAGCAGGCAGCCGAAGCTCGCGCCAAGAGCGAGGCAGAAGCAAAGACCAGGGCACAAGCCCTCGCCCGCTCGGAAGAGAAGGCCAAGAACCAGGCCGTCGCGCGCGCCGAAGCCGAAGCCAAAGCCAAGCTCGAAGCGCAGGCGTTGGCGGAAACGCAAGCCAAGGTCGCGGCACAGGCCCAGGCGGAAGGTGAAAAGCGCGCACGTGGCGAAACCGCCGCGAAGCTCGAAGCCGAGCGGCTACGCCAAGAGCTCACCCGAGCCCAGCGCGAGGTGGCACAGGCCAAGGCCGAAGCCAGCGCTGCGAGCGAAGAGAGTCGCCGCCAACAACTCGCGCTCTCCCAGGCCGAGACCCGCATTCAAAAGGCGCAGGCCGAATCGGAGAGTGCGCGCAAACGCGCCCAGGCCGCCGAAGACGAAGCCCTCGCAGCGCGCCGCCGAGAAACCGAGCGCGACACCGCCCTTCACAGCGCAAATGCCGAAGTGCTCGCCCGCGAGACGACGCTCGACCAGATTGCTCGCAAGCAACAGGAACAACAGAACCGCTTGGCGAACGCCGAACACTTGGTCAAAGAGCGCGAAGCGCAGCTGCGGACGTCCGAATCCAACCTGGCGGAACGCGAACGCGAAGCGCAGGCGGCCCGCGATCACAAAGACCAGCTCGCCCGAGACGCCTCCGAAAAAAGCAAGACCGACGCCGCCGCCACCCTGGCCACGGCCGAGCGCGAGCGGAAGAGCGCCCTGGCGGCGGCCGAGCAGGCGCGCAAGGAGCTCGCCCAGGCAGATGCCGGCCGACGTCAGGAGGAAGCGCGCCGCGAAGAACAGGCCAGTCTGCGCCGCACGGAAGAGAATCGCCTGAGCAAGGCCATCAGCCAGCGCAAGGCGGAAGAGGCGCGCCTCGAAGCGGCCCGTGCCGAACGGTCGCGCCTCGACGACGATCGCACGAAGCTCGAAGCTGAACGCGCACGCCTGGAAAGCACGCGAAATGCGCTGCTCGCCGAAGTGAGCCGGCTCAAGGCTGCGGCGAGTGCGCCCAAGGCAGCCACGGTGACCGCAACGGCAGCCATGACGACGACGACCCCCACGATGTCGACGCCGACCACGACAGCCAAGGCTGCACCCAAAGCTACCCAGGTGGCGCTCGCCCCGACCCCGGTGGCCAGCAGCCCCGCCAAGATGTCAGCTCCGATGGCGGCGCCTGTGGCGAAGACCGATGGCTCGCTGGCGGCGCGAACGCGCTCGATCACGCTCCATGCCTTGAGCCATGTCCGCAGCATCGACTTCGTCGACGAGCCCAGCCGTGCGTCGGTCATCATCGACATCGACGACAGCACGAGTTTCACGGTCGAGCGCCTGGCCGGCCGAAGGTTGAGCCTGCGCCTCGAGCACAGCGAGTTGCCCGAGAGCCTGGCACGCAATCTCGACGCCACGGAGTACCTCGGTCCGGTCAAGATCATCAGCTCCTACCGCGATCCGTTGGCTCGCAGCACCGTGCGCGTGGACGTCGATTTGGCCGAAGACGTTCCCAATCGCGTACGCGTCGACGGCAACCGCATCTTCTGGGATTTCCAAAAAGCGCAAATAAAAGCGCCGAGTCTGCCGGCGATGTGGACGCCACCGTCTACCACCATGTTCGTTCCCGCACGCAAGATGGCAGGCGTCGTCGTGACGTTGAAGGATGGCCTGTGGACTGGCCAAGCCATTCCGCCCTACCTCGTGCCGCCCGTACAAAGTGCTCCCGATACGAGCTCGGCCCCCGCCGCAGCGCCCGCTCCGGCGGCCGCGTCGCCCGCAGGAACGCAAGATACGCGCGCCAGCGGCAGCACGGGCCAAGGTTCAGGTGGAGGCGGACGCTACGCCGCCATCGGCAAGAAGCGCTACACCGGCCGCCGCATCGACCTCGACTTCAAGGGCGCTGACATCCACAACATTCTTCGCCTGCTGGCCGACGTTGGCCAGGTGAACGTCATCGTCGCCGACGACGTGCGCGGTGAGGTCACCATCAAGATGCGGGATGTGCCTTGGGATCAGGCGCTCGACGTGGTCTTGCGCTCGAAAGGCCTGGGCTCGGTGCGCGAGGGCAACCTGCTCCGTGTGGCGCCACTCGCACTGCTCGAAAAAGAGCTGGAAGCGGAAATCGCGCGGCAAAAGCAGGTCGCCGACGTGCTGCCACTCGAAACGCGGCTCATCGGTGTGTCGTATGCGGACGCGGCCCAGTTGATCGACAAGATCCGCGACTTGCTTTCGCCACGCGGAAAAGTTTCGCAAGATCACCGCACGAATACGCTGATCATTTCCGACGTCGCGAAGAACCTTCAGCTCATCGAGGACCTGGTTCGCAACCTCGACACACAGACGTCGCAGGTCGTGATCGAAGCGCGCATCGTGGAAGCAAACTCGGACTTCTCGCGCCAGATCGGCGTGCAGTGGGGCGGCACCGCCTACGCCGACTCGGCGCACGGCAATCCCACGGGCTTGGTCTTCCCGTACAACGTCGGCATCGGGGGTGGTGCGGACGATACGTCTGCCTCGACCAACGGCCTGGTTCCCGGTCCGCGAACCGGCACCGGCACGACGGGCAATCCCAACTTCCTCGTCAACATGCCGGCCCCGGCCGGCCTCGGTACGGGTTCTGCCATCGGCCTCACGCTCGGTTCGGTGGCCGGCGCCTTCAACCTGAACCTTCGCTTGTCCGCCATGGAAACCACCGGCCAGGTGCGCATCTTGTCTTCGCCGCGCATCACCACGATGGACAACATCGAGGCTCACATCATGCAGGGCGTGTCGATCCCGGTCTCCGTGGTCAGCGCCATGGGAGCGCAGACCCAGTTCGTGGACGCGCAGCTTTCTCTTGGTGTCAAACCGCACGTCACCAACGAGGGCACGATTTCCATGACCATCTCGATTACGCGCAACGAGCCGGACTTCGTCAACACCGGTGCCCGTGGCGATCCGTCCATTCAGAAGAAGGAAGCCAAGACGACGATGCTCGTGCGCGACGGCGACACGGCAGTCATCGGCGGTATCTACACGCGCAACACCGGCCTTGCGAACGCCCGTGTACCGTTCTTCTCGGATATTCCGGTGCTGGGCTGGTTCTTCCGAAACCGCAAAGAAAACGACAACCGCACCGAGTTCTTGGTCTTCATCACACCTCGCATCGCCAATCGCTCGCACGTGGCAGGCCAATAGGGGGAACGACGATGAGCCACCAAATCCATTGCTTGAGAGCCGGCATCCACTACGGCCTGTTGGTCGTGGCACTCGGCACGTGCAACAGCCTCAAAGCGACCGACGCGTTCACGGCGCTGCAAATCAGTCAGGTGCAAGTGATCGACGGCGCCGATTGCAGCGTACCCGGCACCGCCACCACCCAGTATCGGACCCAGGGCATCATGGATGTCGGGCTTCCCGACTCGCTGTTCAACGATCCGCCCGAGTTCCATCCGTACTGGCTACCGCTGCTCGTGCTGAACAACCTCGCCTCAGTCGGCGCCTCGAAAGCCGAGGAAATGAACAACATCACCCTTACCCACTTCTCGGTCGAGCTGTCGGCGCCGGGGGTCACCTGGAACAAGGACTGCCCGTCGACGTTCGACAGCGAGCCCATGACGGTCTTCCTGTCGCCCGGTGGCGCGACCGGAGCCAGCCTCAACATCATCACGGCGGCGCACGCCCAATGCCTGCAGTCGCAGGTTCCACCCCAACACGTGATCGTCACGGCAACGATCACGGCCAAAGGACGCCACGGTGGCACCAGCATCGAAAGCTCCCCCTTCACCTACCCGGTCGACGTGTGCATCGGCTGTCTGCAAACCGATTACACGGTCCCCGATCTGCTGCCGTACCGCTATCCAGCCAACACGCCCATGTGCGCGGCATTCATCGGAACCAATCCGTACACGGGAGACGCCTGCGCGCCGCCCGGCCAAGACAAGACCATCTTCTGCTGCGGTATCGCCATCACGACCAAAGTGACAGACGCTGGAGCATCCACGAGGAACATTGCGGTTTGCCCCGGCGTTTTCACCGGCACCACGTCCACCTCGACGTCCACGTCCACCTCGACGTCTACGACGACCGGTCCCTGACGCGACGGTAGGCGCTATTGACACCCCTTCGGATGTCCGACTAGAAGCGAGCCAGAGTCATGTTCCGCGAAAGCCTGCAGCGAATGGTGGACCGCCTTAGCGGGGGCGTCGCGGGCATTCTCATCGGGTTCGACGGCATCTCGGTCGAGTCGTACACAAAGGGCGACGACGGCGAAGACCAAGAAAGCCGACTGGACATCCAGCTCGTCGGCATGGAGCTCGCCCACGCCGTCGCCCAGATGCGCAAGGCGGTCGAGCGCCTCGACGTGGGCGGGCTTGGCGAGCTCACGCTGAAGGCCGACAAGCTCGTCGTCTTGGTGCACGTGCTGAGCGACGAGTACTTCGTCGCGTGTGCCGTCAAGCCCGAAGCCAACTTCGGCAAGGCACGCTACCTGATGCGACTGCTTGCCCCGCAGATACAGGCCGAGCTGTGACCGCGAGCAAACGCACACCGCCGCCCGCCGCACCTGTGATCGTGGTGATCCACGGTCCGAACCTCAATTTGCTTGGTACGCGCGAGCCGGACGTCTACGGATCGACCACCCTGGCCGAAATCGACGAGGACCTGGGACGACACGGCACCGAGCTGGGCCTGTCCGTCGAGACCTTCCAGTCGAACCATGAGGGCCAGCTCATCGATCGCGTTCAGCAGTGTCGAGGTCGAGCGGCCGGCCTCATCATCAATGCCGGCGGCTTCACCCACACTAGCGTGGCCCTGCGCGATGCGGTCGCCGCCGTGCAAGTACCCGCCGTAGAAGTGCATCTATCGAACCTCTACCGGCGTGAGGAGTTCCGCCATCGTTCTTTTCTGGCCGCGGTTTGCTTGGGGCAGATTGCAGGCTTGGGCGCGATCGGGTACCGTTTGGCGCTCGACGCACTGGCCCGGCTGGTGCTCGATTCTTCCCCTGAAAAGTCGCTTGCCGCGACTTCGTCCAAGAAAGGAGCCGCGAGAAATGAGTAAACGCAAAGCCCCCGTTGCTGCTGCCAAGAAGTCTGCTTCGGCAAGCCGCGAGGAGTGCGCGTGTGAATGCCAGTCCGTCGACCTCGAGAGGTTGCGCGAGCTAGCCGAGCTCGTCACCGAGTTCGATCTGGCAGAAATTGAGCTGGACGCCTGCGGCGGCGTGCGTGTCGTGCGCCGAACCGCCGGAGCACCGATCGCGGCGGCAGCGGCGCCGCTCCCGCCAGCGCCCGTGCATTTGGCGGCTCCGGCCGAGAAGGCTGCCAAGCCGGCCGAGGTGGGCACCTTGATCACGTCGCCCTTCGTGGGAACGTTCTATCGGGCACCCGCGCCGGAATCGCCGGCCTTCACCGACGTCGGCCAGACCGTGCGCAAGGGTCAGGTGGTTTGCATCGTCGAAGCCATGAAGCTGATGAACGAGATCGAATCGGAGTTCGACGGCAAGATCGTCGAAATTCTGGTGAAGAACTCGGAACACGTCGAGTACGGACAACCCCTGTTCCGCATCGAAAAGGCCTAGCAACCGAGGCACAGACGCACCCGTTCTGGCGGCGGCCCCAAATCCCGCCGCCGGACGCTGCAACCTGTGCCGCCAACGTTTACGGACGGTGCACGCGTGTTCAAAAAGGTTCTCATAGCCAACCGTGGCGAAATCGCCCTGCGAGTCATCCGCGCTTGTCGCGACCTCGGCCTGCGCTCGGTCGCGGTTCACTCGACTGCCGACGCCGATTCGCTCCATGTTCGCTTTGCCGACGAAAAGGTCTGCATCGGCCCGCCGCCAGCGCGACAGAGCTATTTGAATATTCCGGCGCTCATCAGCGCCGCGGAGGTCACGGGCGCAGACGCCATTCACCCCGGCTATGGCTTCTTGGCAGAAAACGCCGAGTTTGCCGAGGTGGTGCAAAAATGCGGCCTCCACTGGATAGGCCCGCAGCCCGAGGTCATGCGGACGATGGGCGACAAAGTGTCGGCCCGCAAAGCCATGGAAGCTGCCGGCGTTCCGGTGGTTCCCGGCTCGCCCATCATCGAGACGGACAAGCAAGCCGAAGAGGCCATCGAGCGCATCGGCTTTCCCGTGATCATCAAGGCCACCGGCGGCGGTGGCGGTCGCGGCATGAAGATCGTCGAGGACAAGAGTCGTCTGTTCTCTCAGCTGGCCGCGGCACGCTCCGAGGCACAAGCCGGGTTCAACAACCCGGCCGTGTACATGGAGCGATACATCGGCAAGCCTCGCCACATCGAAGTGCAGGTGCTTGGCGATGGGCAGAACGCTCTCGCCATCGGCGAGCGCGAGTGCTCCATCCAAAGGCGCCACCAAAAGCTCATCGAGGAAGCTCCGTCGGTCGCCCTCGACGACGTTCGCCGGGCCGAGCTTCTGCGGGTGGCCCGCAAGGCGACCACCGCCATCGGCTACAAGACCGTCGGCACGCTGGAGTTCCTGCTCGACGAGAACAAGCAGTTCTACTTCATCGAGATGAACACCCGCATCCAGGTCGAGCACACCGTGACCGAAATGGTCTTCGGCGTGGATCTGGTGCGCGAGCAGATGCGCTTGGCGGCGGGCGATTCTCTGCGCCTGCCGGCAGAGATGCGTCCGCGCGGCCACGCCATCGAGCTGCGTATCAATGCCGAGGATCCGGTGACGTTCGCCCCGTCGCCCGGCACCATCACCGCGCTCAATCTACCGGGCGGCATCGGCATTCGAATCGACACGCACATCTACGCGCACTACCGGGTGCCGCCGTTCTATGATTCCTTGCTCGCCAAGCTCGTGGCGCATGGAGATAACCGCAACGTCGCACTGGCGCGCCTCCGCCGCGCTTTGGATGAAGTCGTCGTGGAAGGAATCAAGACCAACTGCGATTTGCACCGCCGCGTGCTGAACCACCCGGACTTCATCGGCGGCCGGTTCGATACGCACTTCCTCGAGCGGCTCTAGCTCCCAGGCCGAGCTCGTCCCTCGGCCGCCCGCACGATTATCCCTGTCCCAATGCGCCTTGGCGCGAAAGGCGCATTGGCAGGTCCGCCACGGCACAAAAAACTGGACGCTCCTTTACACCTGTAGCGTTCCCGGTAACACTGTGTTGCGGACTACATCAGGTGGTAACGAAGAAAGACAAACACCTCGCAGCAGCTCAGAAGTACTTGGAGCGGGGCAGTTTCGAGAAAGCCTTGGGCGAATTCCAAAACGCCGTCAAGGAAGATCCGAAGGACACCCGCACATGGCTTCGTATGGCCGAGGTGTATGTTCGGCTCGGCCAGCACGACAAAGCCACCGAGGTTTACCAGAAGACCGTCGACCTGTACGTCGAGCAAGGTTTTTTTCAGCGGGCCGTCGCCGTTTACAAGAACATCATCAAGCTCTCGCCCGACTTCGTCGATGCGCGGGTCAAGCTGGCCGAGGTTTTCCACCAGCTCGGCTTGCTTTCGGATGCGGTCCAACAGCTGGAGCAAGCGGCGATGCTCTACCAAAAGAGCAACCGGTCGGCTGAAGCCCTGGACGCGTTCAAGCAGATCATCGACCTCAACCCCGAACAACCGAACCCGCGCATCCGCTACGCCGAGCTGGCGGCGCAGTCCGGAGCCGTCAAAGAAGCGGTCGCAGAATTCACCGAAGCCGCCCGGCTGGTGAAAGCGCAGGGGAGGACCGACGAGTTCCTGCGCGTCGCTGAACGCATCCTCCACTACGAGCCGGACAACCACGAATTGGCGCTGGAAGCGGCCGCCAAGTACCTGGAGGCCAACAACGCACGTGCTGCGCTCTCGCGTCTCAAGGGCGTCTTCGAGGCGAGGCAGCGCGATCCGGGCGTACTCGAGTTGCTCGCCCGCGCCTTCGAACAGCTCGGCCAGCCGCACAAGACCCTGCCAGTGCTCAAAGAGCTGGCCCGCGTGTACGCCGAGGCGGGCCGCTTCAGCGAGCGTAACCAGGCGGCGCAGCGAGCGCTCTCGATGGATCCGAATGACGCCGAGATGCTGGAGCTCCTCGGCAAGCCGCACACTCCGGCCAAGACGCCTCAAGCGCCCGGCGCCCGTTTGACGGCGCCATCGCCCATCCCGACCTTCACGCCCCTGGCAGGAGCGAGTGCACGGCGACCGGTCTCGATCACGTTCAGCGAGATGGAAGTCCCGCAAGCACTGCGCAACAAATACGTGAGTCCGGCCGAACCCATGCCGCCCAGCACGACCGAGAAGCTGAGCATCGCTTCGAATCTGGTGGAGAAATCCGACGACGACCCGGAGATCAAGCGCATCCTCGCCGAGGCGGACGTCTTTGTGAAATATGGGCTCATCGATCGCGCTGCCGACCACCTGCGCCGCGTCTTCGAGCGCGTTCCGACGCACGCGGGAGCACACGAACGCCTGGCGGCGGTGCTGGTCCAACTGGGCCGCAGCGCTGAAGCATCTGCAGAATACGAAATCCTGGCCCAACAGTTCATCGCCAGCAAACCGGCCGCTGCCGCCGGTTATGCGCGCAAAGCTCTGGAGCTGAACCCATCCGCCCGGCGCGCGCTCGAAGTGCTAGGCATGGTCGCCGGATCGATTCCTGCCGAGCCAGAGCCCGAAACCAACAGCGAGATGTCGAGCGAGATCCCGCTGGGAACGCCCGAGCCAGATATCATCGAAAGCGGTGAAATCGAGCTTTTGAGCGAGGCCGCAGAGTCCGACGAATTCGGCAGCGCTACCAGCTCAGGAACCAACCTCACGCCGGGCGCTGTCGGCCAGTCGGATGCCGAAGCCGAACCAGCGGCTGGCGAAGAGCTCGATGATTTGGCCAGTGCGACGCGCGCGGCGCCGTTGCCCGAAGTCGAGGCGCAGGCTTTCGAAGAGGGCTTTGGCGAGCCAGTGAATTCGCAAGAGAACAATCCGGCGAACGACGCCATGCTGGCCGATCTGGAGCAAGTCGATTTCTTCATCGAGCAGGGCTTGGTAGACGAGGCAACCGGGATTCTCGACGAGCTCGAGGCTCGGGTGCCGGGACACTCGTCCCTTGCAGTCCGTCGCGAGAAGCTTGCTGCGTTGGCCGCGAGCGCATCGTCGCAAGGCGCCCTTCCCGCGCAAGTACACCCCGACTCCACCCACGCTCGGAGAGCCCCCGGACCGGCCAGTACGCAACCGAACGCACCCGCCCGACGAGCCGGCGCGAGCACGGCGGCCACGGTTGGCGTGCATGACGTCGATACGCACGCCGACCTCGGCATCATGGAAAAGACCATGGAGCGCTACGAGGCTGCCATCGAGCACTTCAAAGCAGTGCTTGCAGATCCCAAGCGCGAAGTCTTTGCCTTGTCGATGATCGGCGAGTGTGCCGAGGCACTCGGCGACTCTGCCGAAGCGATTCGCTGTTATCAAGACGCGCTCAAGCGTCCCACTGCCACCGCCGCCGAGGCGACGCAGCTATACTTTCAGCTTGGCAGCGTCTTCTACAATATGGGCGACTCCAGCGAGGCGCTCTACTACTTCGAGCGTGTCTTCAAACGGGATCCGAATTTCCGCGATATTCAGCGCCGGCTGAGCGAGCTCAAGCCTCGCGGTGGCGCGAGGTAGTGCAACGAACGGTTCGAATCGAACCACATCGACGTACAAAGGCTTCCAGAGACTTCATCAAGACGATCGCTTCAAAGTTCGCGCTTCCCCCAAAATTAAGCCCGGGTGCAAGCACCGATATGTATGTGAAACCCTTGGTTTCCAAGCGCCCTGATGCTACTTTGACTCTCTCGGAAGCTGCTAATTCCGAGACGACCGCTCAATCACCGTAGGGCCAATGCCGAGCGAGCGCGAGTATGAACAGGCCTTACAACGCGAGCCAGGCCACAATGAGGCCTTCCTTTTCCTGCGTCGGACCTATCGAGAAGCCGGGCGCTTCGACAAGCTCGTAACGCTTTACGAGACGCGCGCCCAGGCCATCGAGGACCAGGCCAAGGCCGCCGAGTTGTTCTATCTCGCAGCGGAAATTCGCATCGACCACCTTTCCGACGTAGCGGGCGCCGAAGCCGATCTCGCCCACTCCGTAACTCGCGACGCTACCCACCGCAAGGCCGTCAAACGCCTCAAGAACATCTATCGCGAGCAAGGCCGCTCCGCGGAGTACCTCAACATGATGGAGGTCGAGGCAGCTGCGCTCGGCCCAACCAAAGACGTAGCGCGCATCGACGAGCTCCGGGCGGAAGTCGAGCGGGGCTACGGCCAGCAAATCGCCCGTATCGAAAACGCGCTGGCAACGCCAGGGCTGCGCGCCGAGGTTACGCCCGAACAACTGAAGATCGTCGAGGCGGTGCGCAAGATTCAGAGCGCTTTGGGAGACTACCCGATGGTCTGCCGGCTCTACGAAATCGAGCTTGCCGGCACGGCGGATCCCAAGCGCCGCATCAGCCTCATGTTCCGCCTGGGACGCGTCCTGGCCGAGAAAATCGGCGACTTGCCCCAAGCCGCGCAAAAGCTGAGCGATGTAGTCCGGCTTTATCCGCGCGACGACAAGGCGCTGGAGGCGCTCGCGTCCGTATTCGCCAACCCCAATTGGAATGGCGCCGATGGTCCCGAGCGAGCCGCCGGGCTTTACAACCAAATCGCGCGGCGCCGGCACGAAGCGGGCGACGTGGACAATGCAATTGCGTCGCTTCGCAAAGCCCTGGCGGCGGTACCGTTCCACGCCGAAGCGTTGGCATTGCTTGAGCGAGTGCTCACGGAATCGAGTCGCTTTGCCGATCTCGATCGCTTCCTTCGCGAGCGCGTAGCCCAGGCGCGCACGACCAAGGAAAAAATCGAGCTTTTGACCAAGCGAGCCCATTTGGCCGAGACGTCGCTAGGCGATGCCGACGAAGCCATTCGCACCTACGAAGAAGTGAGCGCGCTCGAAGAGCCCGGCGGCCCGGCCACGCAACACCTGGCCAAAATGTACGGCGACCGCCACGACTACGGCAAGCTCGCCGAGCTACGCGAAAAACAACTCGAGCGCACCAGCGATACCGAGGCACGCCTCGTACTGCTGCGCGAATTGGCCGCGCTCTACCACGATCGCCTCGGCGACCGCGAGCAGGCCGCGGTGTACTTGCACGCTATCTTGGAAGTGAATCCGAGCGACGTCCAGGCGCTCAAAGCGTACGCCGAGCACTTCCGCTCGCGTGGCTCGTACCGGGAGCTGACCGATCTGCTCGAGTTCGCGGCCGAGCACGACCTCAAGCAAGGCCATTCCGTCGAGGAACTGCTGCCGCGCTTCGAGGAGGTGGCGGTCATCGCAGAGACGAAACTGGGTGACCTGGACCGCACGCTGGCGGTGTGGCGCCGCATCTGGCAGCTCGAGCCAGGCTACGAACGGGCCCGCGAGGCACAGAAACGCATTCTGCAGAAGACCAAGCAATGGGATCAGATGGTCCCGCTGCTCGTCGACGAGGCCGAGCGCGCGCCGAGCAAAGAAGACAAGATCGACGTTTTGCACCGCCTGGCGCGCCTGCACACCGAGAAGCTCACCCACGCGGAAGAGGCGACCAAAGTCTACTTGCAGATCCTCGCGATCGATCCGCGCGAAGCGGTGGCATTGCGTAACGTCGTCGAGACCTACGAAACCGGAGAGCGATGGTCCGACTTGGCGCCGCTTCTCCGCAAGCAATTGGAAACGGCCGGAAGCGATGCCGAGAAGGTCAGCCTCTTGCGCAGGCTCATCGTCATCAACATGGAAAAGCTCGGCGACCTGCCGGGCGCTTCCGTCGATGCCACGCAGATTCTGAAATTCATTCCGGGCGATAGCGACGCGCTTTTGCGTCTGGAAACCATCCTCGAAAAATCGGGTGACAAGCCCCGCCTCGTCAAGATGCTCGACTACCACCTGCGCTACGCGGGCTCGCCGAGCGAGAAGCTTCACATCATCAAGCGCATCGCGGGTCTTCTGCAAAACGATCTCGGCGACCACGCCAAGGCGGTTCCGTATTGGGAGAAGGTCGTCAAGCACGTGCCGGGCGACGTCGAGGCCATCGACGCCCTGCTAGTCGCGTACGAGCAACTCGCTCGCCACGAAGATCTGGCTCGCACCCTCGACCTCAAGGTCCAGGCACTTGCGAGCGATCCGGCGGCGCAGGCCGAGACGCTGCGCCGTCTGGCACGCCTCGTGGGCGTCGAGCTCAAACAGACCAGCCGTTCCGAGGAGGCCTGGGAAGCGCTGCTCAAGCTGGTCCCAACCGATCGGGAGGCGCTGGAGGCGCTGTCGTCCATCGCCACCACCATGGGCGACTTTGCCACGCTCGCCGACCTGCTCCAGCGACGCATCGGCATCGCCGCCAACTCCACCGAGGCGATCGAGCTTGCACTCGAACGGGCACGTCTGTTCGACGAGGAGCTCAAAGAGCCGAGTGCGGCGGTGGCGGCGCTCGAAAAGATCGTCAACGAGATGGATCCCGCGAATGTCGCCGCACACGCGGCGCTGCGGCGGGTTGCAGAAGCCATGGAGGATTGGCCACGCGTGGTATCCGTGGCCGAACGCCAGCTCGCCCTTACGCCCGATCCCAAGGAGCGCGTGGCGCGTGCCCTGGAAATCGGTGAGCTGTGTCGGGACCGCTTGGCCGATCCCGTGAAGTCCGTCCGCGCCTTCGAGCGCGTGCTGGAGATGGCGCCCGAGGATCGCAGCGCGCTGTCGGCACTGGCGGCCCTGCACACCGAGGCCCAAGACGGCGAGCGGCTCATCGCGGTCCAAGAGAAGATGCTGGCCCTCGCGAGCGATCCGGCAGAGCGCCGGCGCTTGCTTTTCGAGATGGCCGAAGCCGCCGAGCGGATGCTCAAGAAGCCGCAGCGGGCATTCGAAGCGTACCGTCGCGCCTACCACGAAGATCCCGACGCGACGACGCTCGGCCGCCTGGAGAGCACCGCCGAGACCTACGCCCTGTGGGAAGACCTGATCGGCGTCTACCTCGGCGACGGCGCTCGGTCGACCGACCCTCTGGATCAGGTGGCGATTGCCCGCAAGGTGGCAACCCTATGCGAAGAGCGCCTGCAGGCGCCGGCTCGGGCCTTTTCGGTCCTGCGTGAAGCGCTGGCGCACGAGCCGGCCGGCGCCACGCTGCTGTCCGAGCTGGAGCGCATCGGACGCGATATTTCAGACTGGCAAGGTCTTCTGGACGTCTACGCGCAGGTAGCGCACGGCCGGCCCGACATCAAGGATCGCATCGCGCTCTTGCGCCAGCGAGCCCAGGTCCGCGAGAAGGACATGCAGGATCCGTCGGGTGCTTTCGACGAGCACTTGCGCGCCTTCCTGCTCGATCCGGAAAGCGAAACCTCCCACCAGGAAATTTTGCGCCTGGCGGAAATCACCGGCCGCTGGGAAGACGCTTTTGGCGTCGAGGGCCAGCTTTTTGCGCGCGCCGAAGACGTCGAGGAGAGAGTCTGGATTTCGAAGCGCGCGGCAGCCCTCGTCGAAACGAAGATCCACGATGACGTGCGGGCTTTCCGCGCGTACTTGACGGCTTTCCGGTTGGCGCCCGAGGAGCAAGAGGTCATCGACTGCCTGTGGCGACTGGCTGAAAAGATCGGCAGCTACGGCAACCAGCCTCCTGCCGTGCTTACGCCGAAGCCGATGCCCGCTGCGCCGAAGCTGCGGCCGCCCACTCCGGCACCGGTTGCCCTGGATGGTGCCGAGCCGACCAGCGAGCTCGACCCGGAAATCATCACCGGCGAGATCGATATCGAGGACGTCGACATCCTGGAAGAGCTGACGCCTCCGCCCCTGACCACGCGGCCCATGCCGCCGGTCCCTGCCACGCAGTTCGAAAGCCCGTGGCAAGAGTGGGTGCAAGCGTACGAATTACTCACAGCCGACGTGATCACGCGCCACCGCTACCTGCTGAAGGAAGCCGAGATCTGGATGCGTGGCGCACACAACGTGGACCGCGCCATCGAAGCACTCGAACGCGCTTTCGTTCTGAATACAGCTGACGAGCTCGTGTGCGCCGAGCTGGAGCACCTGGCCAAAGAGCACGATCGCTGGGACGCCGTCTGCACGATCTACTTGCGGGCGGCGGAGCATGGATCGCGTTCCGACATGATCGCGTTCAACTTGCGTATCGCCAACATTCGTGAGGAGCTGGGCCAGGCCGACCTCGCCGAACAGCGCTACCGTGCCGTCCTCGTGCTCGAGCCGAGCAATACGGGCGCGCTCGACCGGCTCGAGAGCATCTGCCGCGCCTCGGAGCGCTGGTCCGATCTGGCCACCATCCTCGAGCGACAAGCGCTCTCGGAGGATGCCCATCTGGAAGGTGCCGAAATGCGACGCAAAGCCTTCGAGCTGGCGGAGCTTTACGAACAGCGCCTGGAACGGCCGTACGAGGCGGTCGACACGCTGGAAAAGTACGTTGCCAGCATCGAGGAGGAACGGAGCAATGCCGGCGCGTCCGATTACCTCGATGCCATCGTGGCGGAAGCGCGGGCAGGCTACGCGGCGCTCGCTCGCTTGCTCGGAAAGGTCGGCTTGGCGCAAAAGGCGGCAGCGGCTCTGCAGCGCGAGCTGGAGCTTTCCGGCGACGACGAGAAGGCACGCCAGGCCCGCGCCAACCTGGCGGAAATCTACGAGCGCGAGCTCGCCCTGCCCGCCAAGGCCATCGAAGTGCTGGAATCGATCTTGGCCAAGTGGCCGGGGGATGCGGCCGCGCTGGCGTCGCTGGATCGTCTGCACACAGCCGCGGGCCACTTCGAAGCGCTGGCCGACGTGCTCGAGCGCCGCATTCGTATCACCGAGGGAAACGAACGCACCGACCTGATTTGGCGGCGCGCGCGCGTGCTGGAAGAGAAGCTCGGCAATCCCGATGCGGCAGCAGCCTGCCTGCGCGGCCTCGGTCCGGATGCGCTGTCGGATCCAGATACAGCGACGGCGCTGCTGCGCAATCTCCGTAGCGCCGGGCTTTCTCACGAGGCCATGCGAATTCTCGAGCAGCGTATCGTGGCCCTGCGCACCAGCGAAGGCGATCCCGAGCTCATCGCGGCGCTCTACCTCGAAAAGGCGCACCTCAAGGCCGACGACCTGGACGATGCCGACGGCGCGCTCGACGCCATCGAGTCTGCGCTCACCATTGCCCCAGCGTCGAGCGCGGCGCTTTCGGCGTTGGCTCGCTTTCATCTCAAGCGCAACGACTTCAAATCGTATGCGGCGACGCTGTTGCGGCAAGCCGATGCCATGACCGGCAAGCCCGAGCAGGCAGCGGTGCTGTTGGAAGCTGCGGCCGTGTTCCGCGACCAACTCTCCGACGGGTTGCAGGCACGCCTCTGCTGTGAGCGCGCCGTCAAAGAGCATCCGTCGGATGCCGATGCCTTGGGCGCCTTGGCATCGCTCGAAGCCTCGCTGGGTCACAGCGAAGAAGCGCGCCAGCTTTACGAGCGCCAATTCGAAGTGGCGGAGACGCCAGCCGCGAAGGCCGCCGTGCTGACCAATCTGGCGCGCGTGCTGTGCGAGAATTCCGAGCTCTTGAACGAAGCGGAGGCGCGACTCGATCAGGCGCTGGAGCTCGACCCCGGCCACTTGCCCGCCGTGATCACCATGGCGGATATTTACTACCGCGAGCAGCAGTGGAGCAAAGCCGAGCGGCGTCTCAACGAGGCCCTGCGGCGCTTGCGCGGCCAGCCCGAGCAGACAGCGCGGCTCTACCACCGCTTGGGCGAAGTGTACGAGATGCTCGGCCGTCTCGAGGAAGGTTACCGCCAACTGGTCGAGGCCGATCGCGCTTTGCCAGGCCAGCTCATGTTGCGGATTGCCCTCGGCGAAAATCGATTTCAGGCCCGGCGCTGGCGCGAAGCCACGACGCACTTCGAGTCCATCGCCGAGCACGAGATGGCGGCGCAGTATCCAGAAGAGGTAGCCCAGGCCTTGACCCACGCGGCGCAATCCGAGCTCAAGTTGCGCAAACCCGAGCGCGCCGCGGCCCTGCACGAAGCCGCCCTACGCTTCTCTCCGAGTCATCCGCAAACCTTGCGCGCGCTCGCCGAGCTGGCCATGGATCGCGGCGACAAGCTGGAAGCCGCGCGATCGCTCCGGCGGGTGGCAGAATCGTCCGCCGACAGCGACGAGCAGGTGCAAATCTTCGAGCAGATTGGCGATCTGCAGTTGTCGCTTGGAAACAAGGATGTCGCTCGGGAAGCGTACCTCGATGCCAGCGCCAGGATCCAAACCGTCAAGCCGATCCACATTCCCCTTCTGGAGAAATTGCTCGATCTGCAGCGTGCCGACGGTTCCGTCACCGAAGCCATCGCGACTGCCCAGCGCATTGCCAGCGCCGTCGAGGATGCTGGTGAGCGCTCGGCACGTCGTCGGGAAGTGGCGCGCCTGCAGATGGAAACGGGCGAGTACGAGAATGCCGCCGACATGCTGCAAAAAGTGCTCGAGGACAATCCCACCGACGAGGTAGCGTTGCACGAGCTGTGCGCCGCCTACGCGAACACCGAGCGCCAGTCGGAATTGGCCGACACGCTCGCCCGCCTTTTGCCTGGACTGCCAGCCGCCTCAGATCCTGAGGTCGAGCGCAACCGCGCCGTGCTGTGGGAAGAAATGGGCAGCGCCATCGCGACGCGGGATCTTGCGGCTGGCATCGCAGCGCTCGAACAAGCGGTCGCGCTCGATCCCGAGCGGATCTCTGCGCGTCTGCGTCTGACCAAGCTTTATGCCCAGCACCCGAACCACGCGGATCTGGCGCTTGCCAATCATCGCTCGCTCGTCGTCTTGGATCCGACCTGCGAGGATTCGCTGCGCGCGCTCGCCCGCCATGACCTCGAACAGGGTCAGATCGATCGCGGTCGCTGCTCGGTCGAGCTCTTGGACCTGCTGGGTCTGGCGACTACCGACGATCTGGCCATTCTGCAGGCCCACGCGCTGCCCGAGCGACACACCGACGAGCCCTACGCCGGCAGCATCGGCGAAAACGAGCGGCACGCGCAGCTGGTCCATCCGGGAACGGCCGTGGTCGCCGACGTGTTCGCCGCCTTGTGGGAAGGTATTTCCACCCTTAGCCATGTCTCGCTGGAGAGCCTCGGCGTGACTGCCAAAGACAAGGTCTCGGCCATTTCGGACTTCGACGTGGCCAAGATCTTCAGCCAGGCCGGCAAGGCGCTGTCCAACCAGCGCGCGGGCCTTTACGTTACGGCCGACGCCGATTTCGAGGGTGTGCGTCTGGTTTCCGTCGCACCCACAGCCATCGTGATGAGCAAACGCTACGCGGAGGAAGCTTCGGTGCCCGAGCTGCGCTTCCGCATCGGCCAAGCGCTAGAGCTGCTGCGTCCGGAATACGTGTTGGCGGCGACCATGGATCCGGTCACGCTCGAAGACGTGTTCCTCGCTGTCCTCAAGGCATTCCACCCGCGGCACAACCGCTGGCGCGCCGGCTCCGAGGACAGCGCGGCCGAGGAAGCGGCCAAGATCAAGAAGGCCCTGCCCTACAAGCTCGCCAAGCGCATCGCCGAGACCTTCCAAGAACACGCCGACCTCGATCTCAATTGTTCGCAATGGCGCGTCTCCGTCCTTGAGACCGGCAATCGAGCGGGCCTGCTCCTTTGCGGCCAGCTGCGCCCGGCCGCCCACGTCGTTCTGCGCGACACCGCGGTCGTCGAATCGGAAGACATCGGATCCGACGTGATCCGCGAGCAGGCGCAAAAGCCAGGCCCCTTCCGCGACCTGTTGCGCTTCTTCGTGAGCCCGGAACACCATGACCTGCGCGCCGTCCTCGGAACCGCTGCCCGAGCATGAAACGGCGATCCGTACGCGACGTGGCGTTGACTTGCCGCTCAGGCCCGACTATAAGCCCCTTTCCCCGCGAGGATGGCGGAACTGGTAGACGCACTAGCTTGAGGTGCTAGCGGTTAAGAGCCATGGGGGTTCGAGTCCCCCTCCTCGCACAACTTGAAAAACCCCGTAATCGTTGCAAGCGGTTCGGGGTTTTCGCTTTTTGGCGAACGTAACACGAAAGCCGCACTGCACGATCGTTCGCAGCCTTCTGCGGTCGCAGGTACCGCGCCGTCGTTGCAGGTTGTGTGTGCCCGGCCAGGTACATCACGCCCGACAGGTTCGACGTGACTTGCCCCGGTGGGTCAGGCAGCTGTGGCGGAAGTCGTGGTCCGAGATCCGTTGGGTACTGGACGGGACAGATGGCAAGGTTGCAGGTCGCTCGCGCCTCGGAGCCTTGGCGACCTTTTACTCACACAATCTTCAAACGGCGAAACACGGGAGCCTTTGCCAAGTCTAACAACAGACTGAACACAAGCGTGACCGCCAGAAGGACTACCACCACGACAACCGGGAGTGGTCTCATCAAAATCCCTCTTGTGGCAAGGGTCGAAATGATAAGCAAATCGATGGCGGATCCAACCATCAACCAAGTACTCGGACGTGAGCTCCAGAGGTGCCTCCGCTCGCGGACGACGTAGAGAATGGCCTGTCCACTAAAGACCAACGTCACAATAGATAGTGTCCGTAGCGTTTCAACGTCAAAGCCCAGGGAATACTTACCAACTGCCAGAACGCTGGTACAAAAGACCAAGTCGAAGAAGCCGCAAAAGATACCAGCGGCGGTAATACTGCCGACATGCCAGACATTAGGCTCAGGCGATGCGCGTACGTTGTCCGTCGTCGCCAGCATGGAGAGAAAGTCACCAGTAATCATGGCAATCACCAGCAACAGTGGCGTCAAGACAGCGTGTCCGGTGATGACAATTCCGGCCAACAAGAACAGCGCCCCCAAGAATTTGTGAGTCACAGACTTCAGGACATAGGTCAAGATGCGCTGGAAGATGATTCGCCCTTCCTTCACCGATGCCACGATTCCGCCCAGTCCCGCTCCGGTCAGGACGATGCCCGCGGCGGACTTGGCAACATCGGTAGCTGTCGACACGGCAATCCCCATTTGCGCCTGGCGGAGCGCCGGAGCGTCATTGGCACCATCGCCGCACATTCCGACTGTATGACCACTTTTCTGAAATTCCTGAACCAGCCGATACTTGTCCTCGGGAAGAACGCCGGCAAAGACCGAAAAGCTCTCCAGGTGGACACCATCGAGATTCGCGCCGACCGGGCACACACCTCCGTCCAAACCCACTGCGTGGGCAACGATAGCCGCCGTCGCTGGGGCATCGCCTGTCACCATAATGGTGCGTACACCCAACGTCCGCAGCTCCGCAACAAGGCTCGCAGAATCGTTTCGGGGAGGATCGCTGAGCGCGATGAAGCCGGCCAAGCGCATGGCCTTCTCCGGACCAGCCGCGACGGCTAACACGCGGAATCCGCTCCTTTCAAGCTCGCCCACAACCTCTGCCGCCTTGTCAGGGATCTCGGCTAGATTCTTGACGACGCTGAAAGCGCCTTTGATGATCCTGACTGAAGTGCCATCCGCGCCGCTCGCAAACGCCTCGGACATCTTGGTAGCTGGATCGAACGGAACAAGGCGGACGAATTGCGGCAAACCGACTGCACTTCGAGCCAAAGCGACTAGCCGGATCGCCGTATCCACCGAATCCTGTCCACCTTCCGAGCTGGCCAGCGCAGCCAGTCCAACGACATGCGCGTCGTCGAACCCGTCCATACTGTGGATGGTCGTTACCTTCAACTGGTTTTGCGTCAAGGTGCCGGTCTTATCGACGCACAGCACGTCCACCGTGGCAGCTTCGTCTACGGCCGAAAGTCGGGTGGGAAGAACGCCAATCCTCGCGAGCGCCTTGGCGCCGATCGCTGCTGCGAGGGTGAACGTCACCGGCAGCGCAACTGGAATGGACGTCAGCACTGCACTCAAGATTAGGGGAACCATTTCCCGTGGGGGCATCCTGCGCACCAGAGCAAAGGTCACGAGCAGCGCAATGATGGCAATGTTAAAGAGGGCAATATTGCGAACAATCCGAAAGACGACCTTCTGTTGCGTGCTTACAACGTGAGCAGTCCGAATGAGCTCAGTCGTCTGCCCGAATTTGGTCCGTCCCCCCGTTCCGGTGACCTCGGCGATGGCCTCGCCTCGCCGCACCAGCGCTCCGGCGTAGGTCTGCAGGCCAGGACCGGCCTCAATAGGCACCGATTCGCCGGTGAGCATGGATTGGTCGATAAGAACCGAGCCTTCCATAAGGCGGACATCTGCGGCGACGACTCCGCCTAGCGACAATTTCACGACGTCGCCGACGACGAGATTCGCAGCTGGGACGACCGTCCAGAGTCCGTCCCGACGTACCGACGCCGAGAGGGCGAGCCGCGATTTGAGGGCGGTGAGAGTCGACTGCGCGCGGCTTTCCTGAAGAAAGCTAAGCGCGGCGTTGAATACGAGAAGAACCGCAATGACAGACGCCTCGACGTAGTTGTGGAGACCGACCTCGAGCACAATGACGGCTTCCAGCAGCCAAGGCACCGGCGCCCAGAACTTGCCGAATGCAATGCGAACAAGGTGCACCGAAGCGTCGGGAATGGAATTCGGTCCCAATTGCCGCAGACGGCCGATTGCTTCACTACTGGTCAGCCCAGCTGTCGTGTTCATTCCAAGCCTTGCGTCAGTTCCCATCGCTTGCCATCAAGGCGCCTACTCTCGGGACAAAGTAGAACGCCAAGATTAATCCTCATCACAACACCCGTCGCAGCGTACTAGCTCTTGCAGCTTTAGGACCACTCCGGGGCGCGACATGTTTCGTGACTTGAGTAGACGACAACTGACTCCAACGCAGGCACGTGCTTCCGCACGAACCTGACTACGTGGCGCAAGAAGGCGAACTACGTAGGTTGCCGCTGGCCCGAATGCTGCATCGTCTGCTTGTCGCGCAGCTAGGAGATCTCGACTGGTGAAACATCCCTTCTGACCCTAAGAGAAACTACGAATGAAGCTACTTACACAAGTGGTCACCGGACGTCGACGTGATGGTGACGTGATGGCAAAAGGCGGCCCGGAGACCCTTTCGCCCGACATCATTGCGAAGAAGGTCTTGGCGTGGCCAACGAACATCGAGGCATGCACGGTCCTCTAGAAAAGCACTGTGCCGCACTCGAAGTCGCCAACCTTTCGGTGGGCTTCGACCAGGTGGAGGTCATCGAAGGACTGTCTTTCGAAGTCGCCCTTGGCAGCGCCCTGGCGATTATTGGGCCGAACGGCGCTGGCAAGAGCGTTCTCGCCAAGGCCCTGATCGGAGCCCTACCCTACACGGGAAACATCACCTGGGCGGCAAACACGAAGCTCGGCTATGTACCGCAAAAGCTCGACATCGAGCGCGACCTACCCATCACTGGCGACGACTTCCTGCGCGCGAAGGCAGCTGTCGTTCGAGCGTCACAAGGTGAGATCCCGAATGTCTTGGGACTCGTCGGACTGAAGGTTGAGACAGTCGTCAAACCCATCGGGGCGCTCTCGGGTGGGCAATTCCAGCGTTTGTTGGTAGCTGCGGCGCTCATCGGCCACCCGACGGTCTTGCTTCTCGACGAACCCACCGCAGGCGTGGACGAGCCGGGGCAGGACACACTCAATGACACGCTCGAGCGCCTGCGCAACGCACACGGCCTTACGATCCTGTTCATCTCACACGATCTAAGCGTCGTCTATCAGCACGCCACCAACGTTCTATGCTTGTCGCGCGGTCGCACTTGTTTTGGCACTCCGAAGAGTATTCTTACCCCCGAGCTGCTTGCCCAGCTCTACGGCGCACCCGTGGCCTACCACGTTCACAATGACCTTCGACCCTAACGCCATCGCGCTCTCATTGGGTGCCGGCGCGGCTGCTGGCTTAGTCGGCTGTTTCGCCGTCATGCGCCGGATGACCCTTGCCGCCGACGCGATCTCGCACATCGCGCTTCCCGGGATCGGTTTGGCGATTCTGATGCGCATTCATCCAATCCTGGGTGGCGTTGCGGCGCTCCTCGTGGGAACCCTCCTTGTTTGGGGCATTGAAGGCAGGACGCGGCTTGCCACCGAGACAATCATTGGTGTGGTCTTTTCTACAGCACTCGCCATCGGCAGCCTCATCACTTCCGGGGACGAGCTCATCGAAGCACTCTTCGGCGGCGTGGGTCACTTGACGACGCTCGAGGCGGCGCTGGGAATTCTCCTATCCCTTGCCGTTGTGGTGTTCGTTGTTTGGCAGAGACATCGACTCGTCTTGGCGCTCGTTTCGCCGGAGATCGCGCACACGACCGGCATCAACGTCCGCCGCTTGAATCTCTTCTTCCTGCTCGTTTTTGCTCTGACAATTGCTCTCGGCCTGCGCTACCTCGGCGTCCTTCTCGTCGGCTCGCTCGTCATTATTCCCGCGGCCACCGCCAAGCGCCTCGCCAGAAGCTTGCGAGGCATGCTTGTCATTTCCGTGGCTGCCTCGATTGCCTCCACGACGCTCGGCACGTGGCTATCTCTCGCCCTGCACCGTGCACCGGGATCCATGATCGTCCTCGTTGCGGCTGTATTCTTCCTACTGAGCTTGCTGCGACGCTAGCGGAAGTAGCGGTCAGTGCCCGCGCGGAACAATATCCACCCGCACGATGACGGAGGATTTGCTTTGTAGGAAGTTCTCCGTCGCGCGCACCATTTTCTCCACCCCAGCGCCGTCGATGGTCCCGATGATGGCCACGCGTGCCACGACCCACGCCTGCCGAGGTCCGATGAATGTCACGACAAGCTCGGATACCGCAACGATGCCAGGCTGGGCTGCGATCATCACTCCGATCCTACGGCGCAGAGCTGCGGCCGCCTGTCCTCCGATAAGGATGTCTCCATTCCGTTTGGCTAACTGAAAGGCGACGAAGCCAAGAAGAAGTCCGACTAGAATCGCCGCAATCCCGTCGGGAATCGCGGACCCCGTGGTTTGATGAAGCGCGATCCCTACGAAGGCGATGACGTTGCCCACAAGCGCGGCAGCGTCTTCCGCAAAGACTGCTCGCACGACCGGATCCGAGCCCAAATTGAGTTGCTCGCGAAAGGTTCGCTCCAGTGCGTGGGCCTCCTTTCTGAGTTGGCTATGCGCCTGAATCAACGAGGCTCCATCCAGGACAGAGGAGATCAGAAGGATCAAGTAGGCGACTCGAAAGGACAGGAGCGGCTCTTGGTGGAGTAGCCCCTCGATGCCCTGATGAACCGAAAGCAGTGCGCCCAGCGCAAAGACGGCCATGGATGCGATAAGCGCCCAAAAATACGCCGCGCGACCGTGGCCGAGTGGATGCTGCTCGTCTGCTGGGCGACCGCTTCGGCGCTGAGCGATGAGCAACAGCACCTCGTTGCCGCTATCCGCAAAGGCATGAAATGCCGCGGCCCACATCGCGCTTGAATGCGAGAACAGAGCAGCAACGAGCTTGGCAAGAGCGGTCGCCAGGTTGGTAATCAGGGCGACCACGACGGTACGGAGGCTGTCTGGTGCGCCCGAACGCATCGCCTATCTCAAATCATAGAGCTATCTCGACCCAGCCGTCCACTAGCCTTGTCTTGTGAGCACGCATGGATTCTGTCCGTACGTGCGCCATCAACATGCCGATGTTTCCCATGTATGCGGCCAGCATCGGAGGCAGGACTTCGCGACCAAGATCTGACGGAACCGGGCCCGAGAGAGCTTCACCGTTGCTAACGTCGAACTGAGCGCAGTGCATGGGGCAGGTAAGGTAGGTGCCGTCGAGGGTACCCAATTCGAGTGGAGCATTCATGTGGCCGCAACGTCGTTGGACGGCGAAGTAAGCTCCGCCGCAATTGCATACGACGAGCTCCTTCCCGTCGATCTCTACGGCTTTCATTCCGCCAAGTGCGATTTCCTCTGCCTTGATGGCTCGAACGAATTCTTCACTCAAGGCCAGCATCCTTCGGCGTCAGTTGTGGAAGAGTATTAGGGTCAAGGACATCCTTGTGAACGAAGAGTCCGCACCAGCAACGTTTGATGGCGTCGAAATGCTCGCGATGAAAAGGAATGCACGGACAAACCATCTTCATATCTCGCGCGCGGTCGTGTCGCAGCGGCTGGCAAGGACAGAAGGGCGTACCGTGCTTCGTCTCGAGGACAACCTCCTGCTCGAGCAGAAATTCCTTCAATTCCACATCTGGCGTAAACTTGAAGCCTAGGGGACCGACAACCTTCTCGAAGAAGTGCTGCAGCGCCCTTTTTCTCGATTCAATATTCACGTCATGCCCCTCAGATGCCCAGCGCTCTTGTGTACCGTTCCGGCTGATAGCCCACGATCACTTCGTCGTTAATTTTGACGAATGGGAAGCCGGTGGCGCCCGCGGCATCGACTTCGCTAGAGATCCGGCTCTGAGTCGCTTCATCGGCGAGATCGTAGTCGACGAAGGTGAACGCGATCTTGTGGTCAGTGAAGAATCTTTTCGACTTTCGACACCAGGGACAGGTTGAAAGCGTGTACATGGTAATCTTCTTCATTGCGACCTTCTTTCAATTGAGTTTGACGAAAATCTTACCGGCTTCGGATCTAGTGGGATAGACCGCAAGTCCAAGTTCGGGCGCATCGAGAAACTTTCCTGTCCGGACATCGAATCGCCAATCGTGGCATGGGCAAGTGATCGTGTACCCCTCTAGGTTTCCCGTGAATAGCGGGCATGCCATGTGCACGCACTTGCCTGAAACAGCATAGATAACGCCATCGACGCGAGCCAGAAGGACATTCACCCCCATCGGATATGCAGCCGTCATGTGACCTTCGGGCAGCGCCGTATCATCCACTGCATAAGTCCATCTTGCTGAATCCGAGTTTGACATGATGTCTTCCTTCGCCTATCTCCCGAGGCCGATCTCTTTCATGAACTCTTGGTTGTCCCAGAACAGGTACTCCTCATCCATCACGCCGTCCTTCCAGTGGCCGATGGTTGCCATTTGAATCTTGTAGGCCTTTCCCGTGGGGGCGAGGCTGTTGCCCTCCGAAATGGGCATGGGCTTGGTGAAGGTGCCTTCCATGAAACCAATGACCGAAGTCCATTCTCCTTGCCCGAGCTTGACCGGATGCTCTTTGATTCTCGTGTCGGGCGCCCAAACGAACATCGCCTTCAAGTCATCGATGTGCTTGTCGAGACCTTTCGCGACGTGGCCATCGGGCCAGTGGACGAGGATGTCGTGTGAGTGGCTACGGTGAAGCTCGGTCCACTTTTGATTCGTGAACACGTTGTAGTCGAGGTCGTCGAAGTTCGCCAAGTGAGTCGCGACCAACTTCAGCTCCTCGTCGTGCTGTTTGGTCGCGCACGCTGTAGGGCAGCAAGATGCGACCACGCCAATGGCCAATGCAAACACGATGGGGTGCTGATGGATCGTTGTCATCGAAGGGTTCCTTTGGGTGGTGTTAGGCATCGGTTCCAAGTGATAGATGGTGCGGCGGATGGGCGGACTCGACTGCCTTCACGATGGCATGGACGCGACCGCCCAAGCCAGCGCGAGCCAATGCACGATGCGTGCCGCCAGTTCCAGGGGCGCGTTCTGCTCGGCACGGGGTGGTTGCCATCAGACTGCAGGGTTTGCTAGCGCTAGAATAACTCGCAATCATTATGAAGCGATCTCTCGTTCACACTGAATGCATTAGGCCTCGCGAAACCCGCCCGTCGGATCCACTTACCTGCGTCCAGCGCGACCGAAGGCAATGGCACACATCGTGCTCGACGACCTGGTGCAGACGCTGCTGCAGGAGCAAGAGGCGCTTGCTGTAACGATTCATAGAAGAAGGGCAAACCATGAACAAGACCGACGATCGGTTGAAGGAAGACATCGAGCAAGAGCTCCGCTGGGATCCGAAGGTCAACGCCGCGCAAATCGGCGTCAGCGTCGACAAAGGGGTCGTATCGCTTCTCGGAGCTGTCGACACATTTCCGGAGAAATGGGCGGCCGAGGACGCGACCAAGCGCGTGTTTGGCGTTCGAACCGTTGCTCAGGACCTCACGGTCAAGCTTCATTCCGACCACGTCCGCACCGATTCGGACATCGCCGCTGCGACGCAGAGTGCTCTCAAGTGGGACGTCTATGTCCCCGAGGCGGTCACCGCCAAGGTTCATCAGGGCGCAATCACCCTCGAAGGTCAAGTCACCTGGAATTACCAGCGCGAAGCCGCTGCGCGTGCGGTTCGCTATCTGGCAGGTGTTGTCTCCGTCTTTAATGCCATCACCCTCAAGCCTCAGACCTCCTCGTCGGAGGTCAAGGACAAGGTCGTAGCCGCGCTACAACGGCATGCGACGGCCGATGCCAAGTCGATTCACGTCGACGCTTCGGGGGGTAAGGTGACACTCACCGGACACCCATCTTCGTGGCAGGCCATCGAGGACGCTATCGACGCTGCTTGGGCAGCTCCTGGCGTGACCGAGGTCGACGATCAACTGCAGATTTCGTAGAGACCGCAGGGAGCCGAGGGCTACGCCGGAGTCGGCGGAGTCCTCGCATTCTTGCTGGCAACCAGTGCTGGACGAAATCCTTGTCGAAAACCGCCAACTATTCCACCAAGCGACCCGACGTCCCTGTTGCCGCGGCGACTAAGAGCCGTTCCGCAGCGTCCGTCTTGCCGAACCAGCGGGGCGCACCGATCGGCATCCTCTTATTTCTGGCGTGGAGGGCGCTTGGCGAAAACATACTTTCACTCGTTCTGCTCTTGCTCGCAGTAGCCATCGGGGTGGGGTTCCCAATTCCCAACCGCGCCAACCTGGCGGGTTTCCGCGACGAGATTATGCGACAGGAAGTTTCGAGCGGGCTCGGGCATGTACGCGTGCGCCCGCGTCAGGGTGAACGATTTGGAGATGTCACCGCCATGCTAGCGCGTATCGCGCTCCTTCCATCCGTCAAAGCCGTCGAGACAATTCTAGTACTCCCCGGTGTCATCAAGAAGGGCAGCCACCTTGTCGTTCTTGGTATCACTGGCGTCACCACCTCGGCCCGCGAGCACCCCTACGAACGCACGGCTGGTGCGGACCTAGCGCCTCGCGATGACCATGGGGCCCTGCTGGGCGAGCGGCTCGCGAAAAAGCTTGGTGCCAATGTTGGAGACGAGGTCAGCATCCAAGTATTGCTCTCCACTCGTCCAAGACTCGTTCTCGACGACGACGGAGTGGGCAACTACACGCTCACTGTGCGCGGTCTCGCCGGATCTGCCGCCCTCGATTCGGTCTTTGTGAATTGGGGCTTTCTCGCGTCGGAGACCGGAGACGACCGAAGCGCCTCGGCGCTCCTCATCTCGGCCAAAAGCGACGACGTGAATGTGGCCCGCCAGATCGCATCCACGATCGAGCACGACTTTCCGGACGCGACCGCGCTATCGTGGCTCGACGATAGTCGCTACTTGCGTAGTATCGCCGGGGCGGTTCAAGCCCTGGAAAGCATCGCAGGTGGCATGAGCCTCTTTGGCGTCATCATTCCAGTGTTATCGCCAGCGCTCATTCTCGCAGACGAGCCGACGGGCAGTCTTGACTCCGCGGCGACCGAAGCCGTGCTGGACAGTTTTGACGAAATCGTCCGCGAAGGCACCACGCTTGTGGTGGCAACCCATGACGCGCGCGTTGCGGGTCGCATGCGACAAATCATCCACATGCGCGACGGAACCCTTGGAACCGCACCCGGGCATCCTGCCCATCAACTTGACAGCATTCCAGCACTACTTTGACTTCATTACTTGTCCATTCTTTGGGACAAGATTCAATCCTTCAGGCTCCGACCGCTGGCACGAATGCTGCTGCGAGTGCCCTGCTAAGGCGGCCCAACGCCGTAATCGTCATCGGAAAGGAACCATCATGTCACAGCATGCGTCTCAGTCTTCGTCCTCGTCTCACGTCCAACACGCTGCAGCCTCTTCGCAAGTCAAAGCAGCGGCGACGCATACTAGCAAAACGTCCGTGTGCGACGCGGATATCGCCCGGCGGGCTTACGAGAAGTACGAGGCACGCGGACGCATCCATGGCTTTGACCGCGAGGACTGGATAGCCGCAAGTCACGAACTCATCACAGAGACATTCGGGCACTCGAATCTCATCCCGGGTCGCTCCCTGTCGGCACTTCCTGACGGCAAACAGTTCCCCGGAGCATGAAAGGAAGCTCTCATGTTGCGAAGCCTAAAGGACATGGAAGGATACCAAGTTAGCGCGAGCGACGGCGAGCTTGGAAGGGTCTCCGACTTTCTCTTGGACGACGAGCGTTGGGTCATACGCTATTTGGTCGTCCAAACTGGCAATTACTTCTTCCAGGATGGACGCCAGGTTCTCATCTCGCCCGTCTTCTTTCGGCAGCCTGAGTGGGCTACCCGCCAGTTTCACCTCGCGCTGACCTCGGAGAAGATCAAGAACAGTCCTGGCATTGATTGGCACAAACCCGTGTCCCGGCAGCACGAACAAGACTACTACCGGTATTATGGATATCCCAACTATTGGGAATACACCGGATTTTGGGGCATGAGTGCGTATCCCGGTAGTCTGGCACCCGGCCAGTGGCGCGAGGGGGCGGCTGAGCGTTCCAAGAATCCGTCCGGGGATGGTCACTTGCGGAGTGACAAAGAAATCCGAGGATACCATATTCAGGGGAGCGACGAGGCTATCGGACACATCCAAGACTGCATTGTCGACGATGAGACATGGAGGGTTCGCTATCTGGTCGTTGATACCAGTAACTGGTGGCTCGGCAAGAGCGTGCTGATTGCGCCACACTGGGCTCGCCACATCAGTTGGGAGCAGAGAAAGGTCTTCGTCGACCTGTCTCGACAAAAGATCAAGGATAGCCCCGAGTGGAACGCCGAAACCGCCGTCAATCGCGAGTACGAAACGCGTCTCTATGACTACTACGGACGGCCAGCGGATTGGACACCTGGTGGCTTCGCAGAGAGCGCGCGAACGGAATTGCGGTAGGCCAGCGCCAGCAGCAATGTTCGCTTGATTGCGGCATCGGCGACGAGTCACGATTCGTCGCCGGCCATTCGCGGCCGAATTGCGCACGTTCAGTTTGCCCCTGTGACGGCAACCATCGGCATGCTCAATGCAACGTAAGTCCTCGCCCCGCCACGTGGGGCGTAGCTTGAGCTGAAGATTCCAGTCCAGCAGGATCAGTCAGCCGTCGTCCGCGGCAGCGTGACCGTTCCCGGCGCGGCGATCGCGGCTTTCGCGGCTCT